>Ga0222651_1000026_pt1 | contig 115656 bp, 96 predicted proteins | sample AntAcemetagen369_FD_179855 | JGI IMG/M metagenome (GOLD analysis project Ga0222651, IMG submission 179855) | Saline water microbial communities from Ace Lake, Antarctica - #369 | ecosystem: Environmental > Aquatic > Non-marine Saline and Alkaline > Saline | place: Antarctica: Ace Lake...
TGGCAAATCTTAGTCCTTTTTCCAAAGCGACTGGGTTGATCAAATTAACTTTAATAGTGATGTTATCACCTGGCATAACCATCTCAACATTCTCAGGAAGAGTGATCTCACCTGTAACGTCAGTTGTTCTTAAGTAAAACTGAGGTCTGTATCTGTTGAAGAAAGGCGTGTGTCTACCACCTTCTTCTTTAGAAAGCACATAAACTTCAGCGTTAAAAAGAGAATGAGGTGTTACGGAACCAGGCTTACAGATGATCATTCCTCTTCTGATCTGGCTCTTTTCAATTCCTCTAAGCAACAAACCAACGTTGTCACCAGCTTCTCCTCTATCTAGGATCTTACGGAACATCTCTACACCAGTAACGGTAGATTTTAGTCCTTCAGCTCCCATACCAATAATATCAACACCTTCACCTGAATTGACAACTCCCCTTTCGATTCTCCCTGTTGCTACAGTACCTCTGCCAGTGATAGAGAATACATCTTCAACTGGCATCAAGAAATCCTTGTCCATAGCTCTTTCAGGAATCGGAATGTGGTCATCCACAGCTTTCATCAATTCCATTACAGTCTCTTCCCATTTGGCTTCACCGTTAAGTGCACCTAGAGCAGACCCTGCGATTACAGGAATGTTATCCCCATCAAACTCATAGAAAGAAAGAAGTTCTCTTACTTCCATTTCTACTAATTCAAGTAGTTCGGGGTCATCCACCAAATCTACTTTGTTCATGAATACCACCAAAGCTGGTACACCTACTTGACGGGCAAGAAGAATGTGCTCTCTGGTTTGAGGCATTGGACCATCAGTGGCTGCAACTACAAGAATTGCACCATCCATCTGAGCAGCACCAGTTACCATGTTTTTAACGTAGTCAGCGTGACCTGGACAATCAACGTGAGCATAATGTCTAGCCTCCGTTGAATATTCTACGTGTGAGGTATTAATTGTGATACCTCTTTCCTTTTCTTCCGGCGCGTTATCGATGGAAGCAAAGTCTCTTAATTCAGAAAGACCCTTTCTGGCCAACACAGTAGTAATGGCAGCAGTCAAAGTAGTCTTACCATGATCGACGTGACCAATCGTACCTATGTTTACGTGTGGTTTGGAACGGTCAAAGGTTGCTTTTGCCATGCGTGAAAATCCTCTGTTTAGTTAAAGATTAAATTTTGTTAAAATTGTAAAATGTTCAGAGCCAACGATGGGATTTGAACCCATGACCTCTTCCTTACCAAGGAAGCACTCTACCCCTGAGCTACGTCGGCTTTTTACATCCAGTTATGCTCCTAAAAGCATAGAGCGGGAGACGAGGCTCGAACCCGCGACCTGCAGCTTGGAAGGCTGCCGCTCTACCAACTGAGCTACTCCCGCTTATAAATTATTCGCCAATTTTCCAATTGGCTCACAAATTCTTTATTTAATATTTAGAATCCAAAAATTTCCAGCTTTATAACATAAAATTATTTGTTGCTGGAATATTTTGTTCCCGACCCTTGTTAATTTTCCAAACAAACAAGAAAATTGTGGGGGAAACAGGATTCGAACCTGTGAAGACATAAGTCAACGGATTTACAGTCCGTCCCAGTTGGCCGCTTTGGTATTCCCCCAAAAACTTAATACAAAGTTACTACTGAAATCCTCTTTTAGATTTCTTTGATGTCGTAACGGATGGCAAAATTATACCCTTTTGGCAAACATTCAAAATAATATAAAAAAAAATCTCAGCTTTTTTCTAAAAAGAAAAGTATCTCACTAATCATCAGCATTTTAATTACCTTTTAAATATGGAGAAAGATAAAATTCTTGGTACTCCCGGATCATCTCATCTTTTTCTGCACCTTGAATAGCCCTTACAAGCTCCAATATTCCTGGCTCATCTATAAATCCAAAAAGGGACTGAAAAGCTGCCAACCTTACATAATTCAGTTTATTAACTTTAGCAAGCATTCCTAGTGTGGAAATCGCTTGCGCTGTTGGGACTCCTTCTACACTTGCAAAATAATCTCCGTAATACCCTAAAAAATAATACAATGATTCTCCTTCTAAGAGATCCAACTTTTCCTGCATCCATCCTGCTTCATCTGCGATTTTTTGAAGGGTTAAATAATCAGCCAATGGTGCTATAATTCGAATGTTCTCTTCTTGCCTCAAACGGTCAAACAATTCTTTCTTTTGGGTATCATTGCCCTTCATATCCAAATAGGCTGTCAATGCCGCACCTGAAACCTGATAGGATGGGGCATTGATCAACCTATAAAACAATTGCTTAAACTTGACATTATCAATCCCGGCCAATGCTTCAATGGCTGCTGCTCTCACCGCGTTGTTTGGATCTCCTTCCGCCATCTGAAGGATTTTAATCTCCAATTGACTGATGGCTTCTTCTGAAGCATCCAGGCGATGTAAGCGATGCAATGCCAATTCCCTTACCTCATGAAAAGAATCCTCCAACGCAATCCGCATTGTTGGCAGAAAGTCTAATGCTTCACTATTGTTGCTTGTTAGGCTATCCAAGGCTTCTACTCTTGCTAATCCCGACGCTGACCAAAAGAACTGTTTTTTCAATAGCGGTCCTCCTCTAGTTTCTGCTCTTAAACTCAATATTTCACTATACTCGTCAAAAAGAGCCACGTGGGTGCCTGATCCATTCTCCAATGCAAATTGCTGAGTGGCTTGGTCCATGGTATAGGATTGCTCTATGCGTTCCCCATCTTTGTAAATGCTTACCTTAAATGGGATTTTGAAAATTGGAACCCTGGCAACATCCTGTAGCTGCTCAATTGTCAAGAGTATATTGTCAGGCTGTGAATAATCCCAACTGACTTTTAATTCTGGATGCCCTGAGGAAAGAAACCATTGGTTAAAAAACCAATTCAAATCTTTTCCTGACACTTCTTCCAAAGCCAGCCTAAGTTGGTGCACCTCCACACTACTTAAGGCATTTTTCCTTACATAAAGCCTAAGCCCTTCAAAAAACACTTCGTCGCCCAAGAACTTCCTTAGCATGTGCAATACCCTACCGCCTTTGGCATAGGTATGACTATCAAACATGTCTTCACTGTCATCATGATAAAAACGGACTAAATCTAGCTGTTTTTCTTCCGCTTCACTCAGGTATTGTTCTATGGCATTAAAATGATGCATATCTGCCTCATCCCTGCCTTCCTTGTGCTCAAGCCACAAGTATTCAGCATAATCTGCAAAGCCTTCGTTTAAGGCTAAATTTGCCCAGGATTCTGTGGTAACATAATTGCCAAACCATTGATGAAACAGCTCGTGGGCAATGATATAATCCCATTCACTATCTAGCGCTTCACGTTCATTTAAGTTAAGCGCTTCCATAAAAATGGATAAGGTGGTGTTTTCCATGGCTCCGGAAACGAAATCTCTCACGACCACCTGATCATATTTTTGCCATGGGAACGGCATTTCCAGTAGGGATGAGAAAAAGCTTATCATTTCAGGGGTATTTCCAAACACCATTTTCGCCCCTTCTTTGTATTTTGTTTCTACAAAATAGCGCAATGCCAAACCGTCAACATTTTCTTCAATAGTAGCGAATTCACCTACCACCACTGCTGACAGATATGGGGCATGTGGTAAATTCATTTTCCAATGGTCTGTTCTTGTGCCATCAGTGTTTTTCTGGCTTTCAACCATCTCCCCATTGCTAAGGCTTATGTATTGATCCGGTACGGTTAAGTAAAAATCATGGGTTTGCCGCTCGTTGGGACTATCGATGGTTGGAAACCACTTTGAACTATGCACTGTTTCTCCCTGCGTCCAGATTTGCACTGGTTTATCCCTTACCGCTCCGTCTGGATTGATAAAGTACAATCCTTTGGTATCAGTAATGGCCGCACTCCCAGCCTTGCCTCCCTTCTCGGGAAAGGCTGTATAAGCAATAGCGATTTGAAGGGTATCGTATCTATCCACCATCTCCGGTAAAAATAAAGTCAATTTCTCCTGGTCATACCTGAAAGTTAGTGGATAATCTTCTCCACCCCTAAGTATACTGGTACTGTGCACATCGAAATCCTTGGCATCCAAAACCAATACATCCTGAGGATAAATAAAGGGCTTTATGGTCAATATGGCCTCTCCATTTACCGTTTGGGAAGCGTAATCAAATTTAATTTTTAGTTCAGTATGCAACAAATCAAAATCCCTGTTTTTACTGGCTCGGTATTCCCTAATCTTTGCCACCTTTTCTCTAACAAGTGTTTTCCTGTTTAAATTACCTATTGTTCTAGTAGTGTCAACTGATGCATTTTGGGAGCTGTCCACCGCTTCGTTCCTAGTCGATGACGTTTTACATGAAATAAAGAAGAGCGATAGGGCCAGAAAACAACCTGTAGTTCTTAAGATGAATGGCATGTATGTTTTGATATTTGATGTTAAAAAAGAGGATCAACCAATTCCCCGCGTCTTTATTGCTAAATCCAAGGGTACTAGTACTTATTTGGCAGCTTGTCAAAATTAAAGAAACGATCGAAATTAAAACAAATAATTCGTTTTAAAATCCTTTCTTTCCCACAATTGTCTTTCGCTAACGTAAAAAACCCGAGAGTAGTATTTCAAAGTTCAACCCGAAATAGGCATTAGACATTCGATTCCGTGATGATCCACCGCAGCGGACAAAATCAGCCTGATTTCCTAATGATCAAACCTCTTGTGGAGAAAAGATCGGGACAGATGGCTACTAATGTCATGGCACAATTTGGGTTTAAGCAGATCAAATTCAGTTCTCAGGCCCATAAATGGGCATACAAATCGCACATCTCGCTAATTTAAGAATTTTTCTACTAATTTTATAAAATGCATCCATTCCCAACAAATACAAAGCCATGGTTATTAGGTGCTTTTATACTCTTGAAATTTTTTATGCAGTATGTGCTTTTAAGCGCAACTTACGAATTGCACCGCGATGAATTCCTTTACTTGGATCAGGGACATCACTTGGCATGGGGCTACGTTTCCGTTCCTCCACTTACCTCTTGGTTTTCGGCGCTCATCTATTTCCTTGGCAATTCTGTATTTTGGGTGAAATTTATGCCTGCAATGTTTGGCGCATTGACAATCCTAGTTGTCTGGAAAACAATTGAAGAACTTAAGGGAGATTTATTTGCATTGGTACTGGGTGCCACCTGTGTTTTATTTTCTACGCTTTTAAGGGTAAACATCTTATTTCAACCCAATTCTTTGGACATCCTGTGTTGGACCGCCGTTTACTTTTTTCTCATTAAATATTTCAATACTGATAAATCCAATTTCCTTTTTTGGGCAGCACTTATTTTCGCTTTAGGTTTTTTAAATAAATACAATATTATATTTCTTATTCTCGGTGTTTTTCCAGCCATCTTATTAACTGCCCAACGGAAAATGTTTTTGAAAAAAGAATTATATCTTGCCATTGCTCTGGGATTGCTTTTAATCAGCCCAAATCTTATATGGCAATATAAAAATGATTTTCCCGTCGTTTGGCACATGACAGCCTTAGCAGAAAAGCACCTTGTCCACGTAGAAAGGTTAGGGTTTTTAAAATCTCAAATTCGTTTTTTCGCTGGATCTTTAATAGTAATCTTTTCTGCACTGTACGCACTATATTTTCACCCACCTTTCCAAAAGTTCATGGCCTATTTTTGGTCCTTCTTTTTCACACTTATCATTTTTGTTTCCCTAAGGGCAAAAGATTATTACGCCATAGGTCTTTACCCTATTTATATTTCATTTGGGTCGGTTTACCTTTCAGGAATTCTAAAAATTAATTGGAAATACTATCTCAGGCCAGTAATTGCTGTCATCCCTCTGTTGGTTTTTATCCCCTTTTATAAAATTTCATTTCCAAACCGGGATCCTAACTATATCCTAAGTCATTCCAGCAGCTATAAAAATTCTGATATGCTGCGATGGGAAGACGGTAAAGACCACAAACTACCACAAGACTTTGCTGACATGCTAGGCTGGAAGGAACTGGCCTATAAAGTTGAAGCCATTTATAGGGACTTGGAGCAGTCAGATCCTAACCAAACCCTCGTCCTTTGTGACAACTATGGCCAGGCAGGCGCTATAAATTATTATAGTAAAACATCCATCAAAGCAGTTTCTTTCCATGCAGATTATATCAATTGGTTTGTTTTTGACCATCAATACAAGCACTTGATAAGGGTTTCAACTTTTGAAGAAAGCAGTGAAGAACTGGAAGAAACCAGCCCCTATTTTTCAACGGGAGAATTGTCGGATTCCATCACAAATCTTTATGCAAGAGAATTCAAAACAATGATTTTCACCTTTAAAAAAGCAAAGATTAATGTTAACGAGCGGATAAAACATGAAATTGAAACTGTCAAAAATAACAAATAAAAAGCAGTTAGTAGGAGCTATTGTAGACAGCACCGACGATGTGTTATTTACATTAATTAGGTGGGCCACTCCCAGCATGAGCCATTATTGAATTCTTGCTACATGATGCATTAAATATCCAAGAATTCAGCGTTCCTCAGAGATAATACAAGCACTTATGTACTCCATAATGCGAAAGATCTGGTTTTTTGGAATTATTCTAAACAAAGTGTACCTATTGTTATAGTCAGTATCATGACCAGCATTCAATTGCTGTTATAATTTCTTTTAATCCACATTCTCATAAATTAGCCTCGTATAAAATAAATTTGCTTAGGGGTTAAAACTTTGGAAAAAAGCACAAAAATTACAGGTATTGCACCATTTTTACTCCTAAGATTTAGTATTCTAAAAACAAGGATTTATATTTGTCGGGCTTATTGAGATCAAAAAATTTTTAATAGTCCTAATCAAGGCCTTTCACTAGTAAAACTGAAAATAATTCGGAAGATGAAATACAAACGAATACTCCTTAAGCTTAGCGGAGAAGCCCTGATGGGAGACAACAGCTATGGCATTGACTCCAAAAAACTCCAAGAATATGCATCCCAAATTAAAAATGTCCATGACATGGGCGTAGAAATTGCCATTGTAATAGGTGGGGGGAATATATTTAGAGGTGTTCAGGCTGGCAAGGTAGGCATAGACAGGGTTCAAGGTGACTACATGGGCATGCTTGCTACACTGATCAATGCTATGGCCCTTCAGAGTTCGCTAGAGCAAAACGGCATTTTTACGCGTCTAATGTCTGGAATTAAAGTGGAAAGTGTCTGCGAGCCATTTATTAGAAGAAGAGCAATCCGCCACCTGGAAAAAGGAAGAGTTGTGATTTTTGGTGCCGGTATTGGTAACCCTTACTTCACTACCGATTCCACAGCAAGCCTAAGGGCGATTGAGATTGAAGCAGAGGTTGTACTAAAAGGTACCAGAGTCGATGGTGTGTATACTGCGGATCCGGAAAAAGACCCCACCGCCACCAGATATACCAACATTACTTTTCAAGAGGTTTACGAAAAAAACCTAAATGTAATGGACATGACAGCATTTACCCTTTGTCAAGAAAACAACCTTCCAATAATTGTTTTTGATATGAACAAAACGGATAATTTATTGGACCTGATCAACGGCAAAGAAGTAGGAACTTTGATTACAACTAAATAACCTAACTCATGGAAGAGATCCAGCTATACTTAGACGAGGCAAAATCACTAATGGATAAATCAATTCAGCATACTATTGCCGAATTGGTGAAAATCAGGGCCGGAAAAGCAATGCCTAATTTTCTTGACGGAATAATGGTATCCTATTACGGAAACCCTACTCCCCTTCAGCAAGTAGCCTCAGTAACAACACCTGATGCAAGAACACTGGCAATCAAACCATGGGAGCCAAAGTTAATTCCAGAAATAGAAAAAGCCATTATCAATTCAGACCTCGGATTAAATCCTCAAAATAATGGGGAGATGGTTTTATTAACTGTTCCTCCCCTTACCGAGGAAAGAAGGAAAAACCTGGTGAAGCAGGTGAAAAACGAGTGCGAAAATGGTAAAATAAGTATCAGAACCATTAGGAAAGACACCAACGATGACCTAAAAAAACTTCTTAAAGAGGGTGCCTCAGAGGATGAAGTAAAAAGAGCAGAGGACATCGTTCAAAAAATGACGGACAACCATTCCATAAAAATTGATGAACTCTTCAATAAAAAAGAAGAGGAAATAATGAAGATTTAAAAGCTTCAAATCAGCCTATTACCTTAGCCCTGCACGTAAAAGTGACAGGGCTTTTTTTATTTGCAGGTTTTTTCTTTAGGGGATAAACTAATTTTTAAAAGCAAGGAAATCAGAGGGGTTATTAATGATGTGTGGCAACAGGTAATTTGAACAGGAAGAACAGCGAAAAAAATTAGCCTTGAAAATAAGTAAGCTTATCAAAGAACCGTCTTAAAATCCGAAAAAATGAAACAAAGAACAGACAGCCAAGAGCTGACCATTCTTTTCTGTATTAAACCTTATACCACAAATATAAGCAAATACCAGGAGATAAAAAATGAGCAATCTCAGGCAAAAGGTAAATGAGGAAGCGTTTCGTAGTCCCCTATGAGCTTTGTGTAGTAAAGCCAGGTTTAATATGCAAAAAATATGGAGTTGAAAAAATCCACCTCAAAATTTATATTAAATATAAATAATCTTCTTTTTTTTATAATTATAAATTATTTAATAAAACATGGTTTGTTTTAGAAATATAAAAATTAAAAATCTGTTTACTTAACATTTTTATCATAATAAAGCTTTTTTTTAAACAAAAAAACTAATCTTATACCTCTTTATATGCTGTTCCTGTTGTTTATAAAAAAATGACCTTGTACTTTAGGTATTATTATTACAATAATTTAAATAATTATTAACCTAACTAAACGCAGAATGAAGAACTATTTATGCAAAACAAAGTTGTTATTGCTGGGTTTGGCATTGCTTTTGGCAAACAGCCTGACCTCACAAGCCCAGTCTAGAGAGGTGACAGGAACGGTCATTTCTGGAGAGGACGAAATGCCCCTTCCAGGGGTAACGGTATTGGTAAAAGGCACGACCAGAGGTTCCGTTACCAGTATTGACGGAAATTATAGTATTTCATTACAGCCAAGTGATCAGACCATTGTCTTTTCATTCGTGGGGTTTAATAGCCAGGAAGTAACTATCAATAATCAAAGCACCATTGACATTACCCTAAATCCTGACATGCAAGCCTTGAGTGAGGTGGTAGTTGTAGGATATGGTGAACAGAAAAAGGAAACGATTACCGGATCAGTGGCCACTATAAAAGGTAATGAATTGGTAAAGTCTCCTGCCATGAACCTTACCAATTCCATTGCCGGCAGAATGTCTGGTGTGATCGCCGTTAATAGAAGTGGCGAGCCTGGTAACGATGGCGCAGGAATCAGAATTCGTGGATCAAATACCCTAGGAAACAATGATGCCTTAATTGTAATTGACGGTATTCCTGCAAGAGCGGGTGGTATCGACCGATTGAATCCAAATGATATTGAGACGATCTCTGTATTGAAAGATGCCTCTGCGGCTATCTATGGTGCCAGAGCAGCAAATGGTGTAATCCTGGTAACGACCAAAAGAGGCAAAAAGGGCAAGCCAGAACTTACTTATCAGTTCAACCAGGGGTTTGCACAGCCGACGGTAATACCTGACCTTTCAGATGCAGCACAATATGGGGAGATGCTAAATGACCTGAACGTATATGAACTGCCTGCAAATGAATGGCGATCAGCAACAGATGCGTACCGGTCTACAGGTACTTATCTTAATCAGGCTGGCCAGGAAAGAACAGCTCCGTTTAGCCCTGAAGCATTGGCCCAGCACCGTGCGGGTACAGATCCTTGGAATTACCCCGATACTGACTGGTATGGGGAGACCCTAAAACCATGGTCGCCTCAAATAAGGCACAATTTGCAGCTTAATGGCGGCTCTGAAAACCTGAGGTACTTGGCTTCCCTGGGTTACCAAAACCAGGATGCCTATTACAAAAACTCTGCGACAGGTCACAAGCAGTATGACATGCGAATCAATCTGGATGCGAAAATCAATGAGTACGTTGATTTGCAACTGGGTGTGCTAGCACGACAGGAATACCGCTTTTTTCCGACCAGAAGTGCAGGGGCAATTTTTAGGATGCAAATGAGAGGAAAGCCTCATGAGCCGGCTTATTGGCCTGACGGTAGGCCTGGACCTGACATAGAAAACGGCGAAAACCCGGTAGTAATCACTACCAATGCCACCGGATATGACAGAGATACCAGAAACTATTTACAGACCAACGGTGCATTAAATATCAAGATCCCGGGAGTAGAAGGTTTAAAATTTCAGGGTACGGCGGCTATCGATAACCTTAGCAGGTTTCAAAAAAGATGGGAGACTCCATGGATCCTGTACCAGAAAGGCAATGGTTTTGAGGCAGATGGGGTAACGCCTCTACTGGTGCCTAGTGAAAGGGGGCCTGCAGAACCAAGGTTAAGGCAAACCAATATCAACCAGTTGAACATATTACTAGGTGGAGTATTCACCTATGAAAGACAATTTGGTGACCACGGATTTACTGCCCTGGCTGGTGTGAATAAGGAAACTGTAGAAGGTGATAACTTCTTTGCTTACAGAAGGTTCTTTATTTCTCCGGCTATCGACCAGATGTTTGCAGGTGGAGATGCGGAGAAAGACAATGGTGGGGGAGCTTTTGAAAGATCCCGTTTAAACTACTTTGGTAGGGTGGCCTATAACTACCAAGAAAAATATCTTTTTGAATTTCTTTGGAGGTATGATGGATCATATATCTTCCCGGAGCCTACCAGATTTGGTTTCTTTCCCGGGGTTTTGGGTGGATGGGTTATTTCAGAAGAAAATTTCTGGAAAAACAATATCAGTGCCATGGATTTCTTCAAAATAAGAGGTTCATGGGGGCAAATGGGTAATGACCAAATCTTCTTCGGAGGTTCCTTACAAGAATACCAGTTTTTATCCACTTATGGTTTCAGAAGTCAGATATTGGAAGGTACAGAAGCCAAAACACTTTTTGAAACCAGGGTTCCTAACAATGCAATAACCTGGGAGATCGCCAACAACTCCAACATAGGTGTGGAAGGTCAGTTGTTTCAGGGCAAAATCTTTTTCGAACTGGATTACTTCTATAATAAACGTACAAACATCCTCTGGAGAAAAAATGCCTCGGTTCCTGAATCCAGTGGATTGGCTGCATTGCTTCCTGCCGAGAATATTGGAGAAGTTGAAAACCAGGGTTTTGACTTTAATGTCGGATATAGGGGTCAGGAAGGAGACTTTACCTATAGCATAAGTGCCAATGGGGGTTATGCCATAAACAATATTCTTTTCTGGGACGAGCCACCGGGAGCACCTGACTGGCAATTGTCTACAGGAAAGCCAATGAATACCCCTAACCCTGTGTATTTATATGATGGTGTTTTCCCCAATCAAGCAGCTATTGATGCTGAAGAATTAAATTATTCGGACATTACCAATAATCTAAGGCCTGGAGACATGCGCTTTAAGGATTATGATGGAGATGGTTCCATCACTCCCCTGGATAGGGTAAGATTGGATAGAAACAATATCCCGAGATTCCAGGGAGGTGTAAACCTTAACGCTACCTTCAGAAACTGGGACCTTGCTGTTTTATTTCAAGGTGCCGCAGGAGCTATTGCTCAGGTAAGCTTAGGTGAATCAGGAAATATAGGTAACTATCTATTGGAATTTTATGAAAACAGATGGACGATCGATAATGAGAGCACCGAATATCCAAGAATTGCCAATAGAAGCGACCAGTATTATTCCAATGGAAATGATTTTTGGTTCAGAAGCTCAGATTACATCCGGTTAAAAAACTTTGAGATCGGCTATACCGTTCCGCAACAATTTGGCGAAAGGTTTGGAATCAGCAACCTAAGGTTTTATGCCAACGGGCTGAATCTGCTTACCTGGGACAAACTCAAAGTTTATGACCCGGAATCTGATAACGCTACAGGACAGTATTATCCTCAGGCAAGGGTCATCAACGCAGGTCTGTCCGTAACTTTCTAAATCCTAAAACATGAATATGATGAAAAATATAAAATATTTAGGGTTGGGCTTAGCAATCTCTTTTCTCAATTTATCTTGTAATGAAGAGTTTTTGAATACCCAACCCCTTGGAGAAGTATCTGAATCCGCAGTATGGAAAGATGCAGGACTCGCAGAAGCTTTCGTTACCGACCTATATAGAGGTTTGGGTCAAGGTGGTTTTAGTGAGCAGGCTTTGGCATCATTGACAGATGAAGCTATCTTTACCCATCCGGGCAGAAACATTACTACCGTTACTGAGGCCCGCTCAAATCCTCAGGAACCAGGATGGATGGATTTTACCAGAAGCTGGCCAAACTTATACAGTGGTCTAAGGGCAGCAAATATCGCCATAGAAAACCTATCGGATCCACAATTCCCCAATGATGGGGGAATCCTCGACCGACTGATGGGTGAAGCCACTTTTATGCGGGCTTATTTTCACCACCAACTGCTAAGAAATTTTGGTGGTATCCCTATTGCAGACCGTCCATTCACTCTTGAAGAGGATACTTATGAGCTTTCAAGAAACAGTTATGAAGAAGTAGTTAACTTTATTTTAACTGATCTGGACAATGCAGCCAGCTTATTGGCCGGAAAAGACCTCGTAGGAGGCAGGGCCGATGAAACCGCCGCTTTGGCGTTAAAATCAAGGGTTTTGATCTATGCAGCATCGGATCTACATGATATGCCTACGGCATCTGCCAAATCATCCGTTATTTCAGGCTACCAAAACAAGGAACTGATTGGTTATTCCAGTGGAAGTCAGACCGACAGGTACCAACAGGCAGCGGCGGCAGCTAAAGCTGTTTTGGATATGGCCAGTGGAAATATGTTGGATCTGACAGAACCATTGCCCCGGGAAGAAGCCATTCAGACCTATATAAATAATTCCCTGTCAAGAAACGGAGGAGAGCAGGAAATGATTTTCGGAAGGTATTTCCTGGCTCAAAGACCTGAAACAGGTGGTCGTCACGGCTTGCACAATGGACCAAATGGGTACAACAACTGGGCGGGAAACACGCCGGTTCAATTGCTGATCGATGATTATCACATGATGGATGGTTCTGATTTTGACTGGGACAATGATGTGCAGGCAAGTGCGCCTTATGAAAACCGTGAGCCCAGGTTTTATGCTACCTTTCTTTATGAAGGTGCCCAATGGAAACCTCGTTCATCAGCCAATCAGGCAAGAGACCCACTGGGACAAATCCAAACAGGGACTTACGAAGTAGTAAACAATGAAGGTCAGAAAGTAACGCATTTCGGTCTGGATACTAGAAATAGTCCCATAGAAGACTGGAATGGTAGTTATACGGGATATTATATCCGGAAATTCATAGAGCCTGACCTCAACTTCGTAGACCAGAATACATGGCAGGAGATCCCCTGGCCACACATCAGGGTTACGGAAGCCGTTTTTAACTATGCTGAAGCAAATATTGCCTTAGGCAATGATGAAGAAGCCAGGAACTGGTTAAACAAAATCAGGTTCAGGGCCGGCCTGCCTGCTGTAACTGCATCGGGTGATGAGTTAATGGAAATTCTTATCAATGAAAAGCGTAAGGAGATGGTCAATGAAGAACACAGGTACTATGATGCGAGACGCTGGATGATTGCTCCTGAGACCTTGGGAAGGCAGCCGGATGGTATCAATATTGTCGGTACCTTAAAGCCGGGAAAAGAGGTGGCCATCTACAGTTATAACACGGATAATTATGATTATTCCTATGAAATAATTGACATAGATCCCGGTAAGGAAAAACGCCTTTGGTTAGACAAAATGTATTTTATGCCCATTGACTTTGACGAAATGCAAAGAAACAGAGAACTTATTCAAAATCCCGGTTACGACAATTAATTTCAATTCCGGAGATATTTTCAAAAGAGCGATCGATTGATCGCTCTTTTTTATTGCCCTGAGAATTTATCAATAAAGAAACTGAATTTCAATCCGAAACGAGCAACAACTATTCTACTATTTGTTAAAATCACTTCATTGCTACTTTCGAATTTACCATAACTGCATTATTCCCCCAGTCTCCTAATCGCTTGATTTTCTATTAATCTCAATTTGAAACCTGTACATAAACCGGGTACGCCCATTGGGCCAAATATCAGATAAGCACTGCCTTTACAAGGAGAAGCTATCAAAACTCATTATATTTGTGTCACCATCTGATCACCTCTATGTCCAATATTCCGCGCAATAAAATACCCTTTATCCTTCTCCTGTTGGTCATCGTCGGATGTCAAAAGGATCCTGCCAAAACAAATGAATTAAAGCAATTTACACTTTTAACCCCTGAAGAAAGTGGCGTTTTGTTTGAAAACACACTTACGGAGGGATTGAACACAAATATACTCATGTATGAATATTTTTATAATGGTGGGGGCGTAGCAGTAGGTGATGTAAATGGCGATGGCTTAGACGACATCTATTTTTCCGGCAATATGGTGGAAAACAAGTTGTATCTTAACAAAGACAACATGCAATTTGAAGACATCACCAAACAAGCGGGAGTTGCCACCCGAGCCTCTCCCTGGAAAACAGGAACCACCATGGCTGATGTCAATGGAGATGGTCTTTTGGACATATACGTCTGCTATTCAGGCAGCTTACCTCCTGAAAAAAGAAAGAATGAACTCTTCATCAACCAGGGAAATGTTGAGAACAATGTGCCTCATTTTAAAGAAATGGCTGGCTATTATGGGGTAGACAGTGATGCCACGAGTACACAGGCAAGTTTTTTTGACTATGACAATGACGGAGACCTGGACCTCTTTTTACTTAACCATAACCCAAAGTCTATACCTGGACTGGATGAAGCCAATACTATTGAAATTTTAAAAAACACTGATCCTTCAGGCCCTCAGTTATTTAGAAACAATGGAGAAACTTTTAATGAAGTAACACAAGATGTTGGGATTTTAAAGGTTGCCCTTTCCTATGGACTGGGAACTGGTATTGCTGATATCAATAATGACGGCTGGCTGGACATATATATCAGCAATGATTACACAGCACCAGATTATTTGTACATCAATAACGGTGACGGCACTTTTACCAATACCATCAATGAAGCACTGGGCCACACCTCCCACTTTTCTATGGGAAATGATATAGCAGATATTAACAACGATGGCTATTCAGATATTTTTACCTTAGACATGCTTCCGGAGGATAACAAAAGGCAAAAACTCCTATTGGCTCCGGACAATTATGAGAAATTTGAATTTGGCCTTACTATGGGCTTTCATCACCAATACATGCGCAACATGCTGCATATCAATAATGGCAATGGAAGCTTTAGTGAAATCGGGCAAATGGCGGGCGTATCAAACACAGATTGGAGTTGGTCCGCTTTATTTGCTGATTTTGATAATGATGGGTTGAAAGATTTATTCATCACCAATGGCTATGCCCGTGACTATACCCATCAGGATTTCCTGAAATACATGGCAGATTACCTGAAAAACAATAAAAATGGGCTAAGGAGAGAGAATATTCTGGAATTGGTTCACCAAATGCCATCGTCGAACCTGAGCAACTACATGTATAAAAACTTTAACGGTTGGCAGTTTCAGCAAAAGATGGAAATCTGGGGCCTGGATCAAAAAGTAAATGCTAACGGCGCTGCTTATGCCGATTTGGATAATGATGGAGACCTGGACCTGATTACCAATAATATCAATCAACCAGCCTTTATCTATAGAAACAATACTGATAGTATTGCAGGTGAAAATTACTTAAAGGTAAACTTACAGGGTGACCATCAAAATAGCTTTGGTATAGGAGCAAGACTACGCATCTATCATAAAGGGAAATTGCAACAAATAGATCAAATGCCCGTCAGAGGTTACCAATCCAGTGTATCTCCGGTCCTGCATTTCGGATTAGGAGAGAATAGCAGCATAGATTCTCTGGAAATACTTTGGCCCGGCGGGAAGTTGGAGCGCCAATACGATATTGAAGGCAATCAAACCATAAGTCTTTCTCAGGTGAATGCGCTAGATCAAGCAATCGAACAAACAAATCATCCGCCGCTATTTTCTGAAATCAATTCACCAGTTACCTACCTTCCCATCCCAACCTCAACTAATGATTTTAAAAGACAACCACAGTTGGTAAATCCTATATCCTTTTCTGGACCTGTGATGGTAAAAGTTGACCTCAATAATGATGGCCTGGAGGATATTTATATTGGTGGAGAGGCTGGGAAAGCTGGAAGCTTATGGATTCAAAAAAGAAAAGGGATTTTCTTAAACAGGAAAGTACCTGGATTCGAGAAAGACAGAGCCTACCAGGATAGTGATGCGGTGTGGGGAGATTTTAATGGTGATGGTACTGTTGATTTATATGTGGCCAGCGGAGGATATGGTGATTTCTTTCCAACAGACAAACGGCTGCAAGACAGGTTATACTTTAATGACGGTAAGGGTAACTTTACCCGGGGGGAAAACTCACTTCCTGAAATGCTAAATAGTACTGGGGCAGTTGCCGTTAATGATGTCAACAAAGATGGCTTTCCAGATATATTTGTCGGGAGCAGAGTGATCCCGGGTCGCTATCCAGAAATACCAAAAAGTTATCTCCTAATTAATAATGGTAATGGATCCTTTCAGGACCAAACGGAGCAGTGGATTCCTGCACTTGAAGACCTTGGTTTGGTCACTGATGCTGAGTGGGTAGATTTGAATATGGATGGTAATGCAGAGTTAATCGTGATTGGAGAATGGTTACCGCTCACAGTATTTGAAACTAACGGTATGGAACTTCGAAATGCAAGTTCGGATTATTTCCAATACGAATTCAGTGGTTGGTGGAATACGCTTCACATCTCAGATGTAAATTCAGATGGTCGGCAGGATGTTATCGTGGGAAATCAGGGGTTGAATAGCCAGATGAAGGTAAGTCCCGATGAACCTGCAGAGATGCACTATAAAGACTTCGATAATAACGGAGCAGTAGACCCTATTTTAAGTTTTTACATTCAGGGTAATTCCTATCCATTTCTTACCAGAGATGAGCTTCTGGACCAGATATCAATGATGCGCACCAGGTTTACGGATTATGAAACTTATGCTGAGGCCAGGTTAGATAATATTTTTTCCAAAGAGGAATTGGAAAATGCCGGCTATTTCAAGGCAACTTTACTCGAAACAAGCCTTTTTATCAACAAAAAAGAAGGATTACAAAAATCTGACCTTCCTTGGGAAGCTCAAATATCACCTGTCTTTTCCATAGAGAGTATCGATGTAAATAAAGACGGTCACCAGGATTTAATTCTTGCAGGGAACATATCTAATGCCAGGTTACGTTTTGGTAAATATGATGCCAATCACGGAGTGGTGCTTTTAGGTGATGGCCTTGGGAATTTCGATTACCTGCCACAAAGCAAATCAGGTTTAGATATAAAGGGAGATGTGCGCAGTATCTTGCAAATCGATGACCAGCTCCTGTTTGGCATCAATCAAAAAGGAATTAAAGCCTATAAGTCGTTAAGCAATTGAAAACTCATCAAATGAATGTTTTAAAACAACCAATAGTAAATGAAAGAAAAGGAGGTATTTTTATCGTTATCCTTTCCGCTTTTGTGATGATGAGTTCGTGTCAGTCAGCGTCAGAAAAGCAGGAAATCCCCACAGAAAGCATTGGTTGGGTGACCGAAAAAATGACTGATCTGATGGTACATGACATCACCAATCCGCCCTTGGCTGCAAGATTTTACGCTTATGCATGCCTTTCTGCTCATGAAACGATTTCAGTTGAAAACAAAGATTACCCTTCATTTGTAGGTTTTTTGAATGAGTTATCTCCCATTTCAACACCCGGTTTTGAAAGTCCCTCTGCTGAAATAAGTGCCGTATTTGCAATGCTCCAAACCGCTGCTGCTATGCAGCCTTCGGGCATAGAATTGGAAACATTAAAGCAGTCTTTCTCTGACTCCTGTAAATCCTGGGGCTATTCAGAAAAAGAGATTTCCACTGCGGAAAAATATGCAGCAGAAATAAGTGGCCAAATCTTAACCTATGCGCAAAATGACAAGTACCGGGAAATCAGCAACTACCCAAGGTACCAACCTTCCGGGAGCGAGGGAAACTGGTACCCTACTCCTCCCGGATATTTTGCCCCGGTAGAGCCCTATTTTAACACTGTCAGACCTTTTACCTTGAAAGCTGAAGATCAGTTTAAGCCACTTCCCCCGGTAGCATTTTCCACAGATCCCAAATCAGAATTCTTTGCTTTGATGCAGGAAGTTTACAAGGTGGAAATGAATAAGGAACAGCGTGAAATCGCTGCTTTCTGGGATTGCAACCCTTTTGCACTGGAAGAATCGGGTCACCTTATGGTGGGAATCAAACAAATCTCTCCCGGAGGCCACTGGATGGGTATTACAGCTATCGCCTGCGAGCAATCCGGATTGGATTTCAATAAAACATTAAAAATCAATACATTGGTAGCTATCGGGCTTATGGACGGTTTTATAAGCTGCTGGGATGAAAAGTACAGGAGCGACAGAATCAGACCTGAAACAGCCATCCGTAAATACATAGACCCTACATACCAACCCATGCTACAAACACCTCCTTTTCCCGAATATCTCAGTGGACACTCCACCATATCCACCACAGCCGCAGTAATTTTAACCCATTTCTTTGGAGACAATTATGCTTATACAGATACCATAGAAGAGAAATATGGTTTGGGTCGCAGAAGCTTTTCATCCTTTATGCAGGCTTCTGAAGAGGCGAGTATATCCAGATTATATGGGGGAATTCACTATATGGATGCTATTACCAGAGGACAGGATCAGGGAAGAGAAGTAGGGAACTGGATTTTAGAAGGCTACGAAAAGTACCTGAAGAAATCTAATAAACTTTAATCACTACAAGTATGCTATTAAGAGATATAAAATTCAATTTAAATGCCTTTCTCATTGGTGTTACTATTTTTTCTTTTTTGGGTGCATGTACTCAAAATGATAACTATAAACAGTTGTTGACCGAAAATTATTACATGGTCGAAGCAAATGAAAAATTGACTGAAACCATGGTTCACGACATATTTTCTCCTCCGGTTGCGAGTAGAATTTATGCTTACCCTTCAATAGCTGCCTATGAGGTAGCAGTACTTGCCGCCCCGGATGAATTTCATTCCCTAATGGGACAATTGAATGAATCCAGTGCACTTTCAGTAAATTCTTCTGATTATGACAAGGCCAATTACCAATTGGCAAGTCTTGCGGCTTATTATAAAGTGGCTATTCACCTAATATTTACTGAGCAATTCCTGATAGATCATAGGGAAGGCTTATTTGAGGAAATTAAAAATGCAGGAATGCCTGAAGAAGAATTCCAGGCTTCATTAGACTTGGGCGAAGCAGTAGCGGATGAAATCTTAGCCTATGCCTCGGAGGACAACTACCACCAGAGCAGGTCCTTTGGTAAATATACTGTAAAAAATGACTTGGGTGCCTGGAAGCCTACTCCCCCAGCCTATATTGAAGGCATAGAGCCACACTGGAATAAGATAAGACCCTTTTTCTTGGACTCAGCCAATCAATTTGCCCCTGTGGCTCCACCTCTATTTGATACCATACCAGAAAGTACTTTTTATCAGGATGCCAAGGCGGTAATGGATGCTGGGATAAATATACAGGGAGACCAAGAAGAAATAGCCTTCTTTTGGGATTGCAACCCTTATAAAATGAATGTTAAAGGGCATGTAATGTTCGCTGAAAAGAAAATTACTCCCGGGGGACATTGGATGGGCATCGCCAGTATTGCGGTAAAAAACAAAGGGCAGGAATGGAAAGCTACCGCCGAAACCTTGGCCACAACATCTATCTATCTATTTGACGGCTTCATTTCCTGCTGGGATGAAAAATACCGCAGTGCATTGATAAGACCAGAAACCTATATCAACATATACATGGACCAAAACTGGTTACCCTTATTACAAACCCCCCCATTCCCTGAATATACCAGTGGGCATAGTGTGGTATCTACTGCGGCTGCAATAGCCTTAACAAGATTATATGGCGAACCATTTCATTTTGTGGACTCTACTGAAGTAACCTATGGATTGGGTGTGAGAGAATTTGAATCCTTCCGTATTGCTTCAGAGGAAGCTGCTATCAGTCGTTTTTATGGTGGCATCCACTACCTTCCTGCTATCAAAAATGGTGTAGAACAAGGAAAAGAAATTGCCCAATTGATCAATCAAAAAATAAACACGCGAAAAGAATAATTACCATTGAAATAGTCAATAGTTCCCCTGCTTTATTATGAAATAGGTAACCTATTGACTTGACTTATTCTGGGTTAAATAAAGAATTTTTTATCACGAATATAGTCCAATACATGGGGATGCAGCAAATATTTAACCGAGCCACCCATTCTTATTGTTTTACGAATAAAAGTCGCAGAGATGTCGAGTAAAGGTGCCTCCACAAAATGAATGTTTTTGTGGTTCAGGTCTTTGTTTTTTCCCGGTCTGGGATAGACGTAAATTTTGTATTGATTTAATAACTCCTCACTGTTTTTCCACTTGTGAAAATGATTCAGGTTATCCCCACCTAGTATAAGCGAAAATTCATGCGAAGGATATTGTTCTGAAAGGTAGGTGAGCGTGTCGATAGTATAGCTCGGCCTGGGCATGTGAAACTCCGCATCCTTAACTTTGAATTTATAATGATCGGCTGTGGCAAGTTCCACCATTTTGAGCCTATCAAATTCATGTAACAATGACTTGCTTGATTTTAACGGATTTTGAGGAGAGACAATAAACCAGACCTCATCCAGATCAGTTTGATCCTGCATCGTGTCAGCAATGATCAAATGACCAACGTGGATTGGGTTAAACGACCCAAAAAACAACCCTACTTTCAAAATAACTATTTATTTATAAAATCTTTTACCATTGTTTCAGCTTCTTTGAAGGAACGCTCCAGGTCCTCATTGACAAGGACAACATCAAATTTCTTTTCGAAACCCATTTCGAATTTCGCTTTATAAATCCTCCTGGAAAGACTTTCTTCAGACTCTGTACCTCTGTCTCGCAACCTTTGGGCCAAATCCTCCATGGAAGGGACTTTCACGAAAATGGCGAGTGCTTTAACTCCAAAATAATTTTTCAGATTGATTCCTCCCTTCACATCTACATCAAAAATCACATGCCTCCCTTGGTCCCAAATTCTTTTAATTTCTTCCTTTAGCGTACCATAAAAGTTTCCTTCATATACCTCTTCCCATTCGATAAAGGCATCCTGATTGATTTTTTCTCGAAATTCCTCAGGTGACAAAAAATAATAATCTTTGCCATTCATCTCTTCTCTACCTCTCTTGTCTCTGGTACAAGCAGAAATGGAGAAACCAAGAAGGGGTTCATATTCTAAAAGATGCTTGACTATAGTCGTTTTACCAGATCCAGAGGGAGCTGAAAAAATAATCACTTTTCCCTGAGACATAAACCTTACTTTAATTCCTGAATTTTTTGCCTGATAGTGGCCGCTAATTCGGAGGGTACCATATGCTTGGTACATTTATTTTGCAAAATCTCTTTAATGGCTTTTTCCAAGTGGTAATGCTCAAAACATGGCTGACATTTTGCTAACTTTTCGTTAAGCATCTCATTTGAATCAACCGTTCCCTCCCCATCCAAAATGCTTTCTAAAAGTTCAAAGCACTTATTTTCATCGCTACAATTTTGCTTTCTTTCGCTGGATGTGTTTAGATTCTTGTCCATTTTAAGTGTTTTCGATGCTATTTTTATTCTTCCTCAGTATCATAACCCATATTTTCAGCATAGGAACGAAGTTTATCCTTTAAAAGGTTCCTTGCTCGATGAAGTCTTGACCTAACAGTACCAATCGGAATGTCTAAAATCTTTGCCATCTCTTCATAAGTAAATCCTTCCAGATCACAAAGAATAATCACTGTCCTGAAATCAACAGCAAGACTATTAAGCGCGTTTGAGATCTCGTCTCCCAACATATCTTTGACCGCATCCACTCTCAGATCGGAGGTCATACTATAGTCAACATTATCAGAGTTATAATAAGTTTCCACCTCCTGATAATCTACTTTGGCGGGTTGCTTACTCTTCTTCCGATATTCATTGATAAAGCTATTTTTCAATATCCTGAATAACCAGGCTTTGGCATTGGTTCCTTTCTCAAAAGAATTAATAAACCTGTAGGCCTTTAGGTAGGTATCCTGTACCAAATCCTTGGCATCATCCTCATCAAAAGTCAATCTGTACGCAAAATTGTACATAGAGTCTATATGAGGCATGAATTCATGATCAAAAATGTTATTTTTATCTTTATCAGAATATTTTTTTCTTTGTACTTCGGACATAGACCATAAAATTACTAATTGGGTTTATTTATAACTAATTTTCCTCAAGAAAGTCGCTATAATTTCATTCTTTTGACCCAAAATAAATTCTTATTAAATCTCGAAGAAAGTAATATGCTCTTATTTCGGCTGTTTTCCAAACTACCTCTGAATGTATTGTTTATTTTTTCAGACCTGTTTTATCTTTTGGCCTATTATGTTTTGGGTTACAGAAAAAAAATAGTCCTTAGTAATATCAAGCATGCTTTCCCGGAGAAAAATGATGTTGAGGTTCTGGCTATTGCTCGAAATTTCTACCGAAATTTTACTGATTCAATGGCAGAAACCATCAAGCTATTGACAATGAGTGAAAAAGAATTGCTTCGCCGATTCGTTACTAAAGATTCAGATTTGGTCTTTGACAATGTGGACAAAGGAGAAATAGTAATTGGCATGTGTGGTCATTTTTTTAACTGGGAAGGTCATTTGGTCGCTGCTTCATCACAAGTTTCAAATAAATGTGAAACCATCTACACAAAATTAAGTCAACCGTTTTTTGAAAAACTACTGAAATCCATCCGCTGCAGGTTTGGAGCCATACTTACGGAAAGGAAATCCTTCCAGCGAACCTTCCTGAGAAACCGAAATCAGCCACGGCTCATCGTTTTAGCTGCAGACCAAAGACCTAACCTTTCAGATATCAGGTATTGGGCCTCATTTATGAATCGGGAGACAGCTTTTTTTGAAGGAGGAGAAAAATTAGCGAAAAAATTCAATAACAAGGTGATCTACGCCCATACAAGTAAACCAAAAAGAGGCCATTATATCTTTGAATATCAAATAATAGGCGAGCCTCCTTATTCAAACCATTTAGCTCATTCAATTACTGATAAATTTATCGCGCTGTTAGAAAAAAACATTAGAGATTCTCCCTCTCTTTACCTTTGGTCCCACAATAGGTGGAAACAGAAAAAGCCTAATAAATAAATTAAACCCTCCTCCAGGACTTCATTTAATTTCATTCTCGGTACTCTTTTTTCCTGATTCATCCTACCTAGCTGTGAATTTGGATGTTTTACTAATTCACCAGAAAAGCAATCCATCCCTTAGCATAAAGCAAGTAACATCGGATAAAGCCTGAAAATTAATATCTTATATTCACAGGTTTTAAAAAAACAGACATTAAAGTTGTATCAGAGGATAAGCTGGAAAAGAATTGATAACTTTGAGCCTGCTAGAATTGCCTCCCTGAATACAGTAAATTGAATATTATATGGATTATTTAGCCACCCTCAACCCTCCTCAATTGGAAGCTGTAGAAAAAACAGATGGTCCAGTTATGATTATTGCAGGAGCAGGGTCAGGAAAAACCAGAGTACTTACCTATAGGATTGCCCATTTAATCCGCCAAAAAAAGGTGGACGCATTTCAGATTCTCTCCCTTACATTTACCAATAAGGCTGCCAGTGAAATGAAGCGACGAATCGAAAAACTTATTGGGCTGGAAGCCAGAAATACCTGGATGGGAACCTTTCACTCTGTGTTTGCCAAAATTCTGAGAGTGGAAGCATCGAAATTAGGCTACCCCAGTAATTTCACCATTTACGACAGTGACGACAGCAAATCACTCATCCGGTCCATCGTAAGAGAAATGAAGCTAGACGATAAAGTCTATAAAGCCAATACGGTACTTTCCAGAATCTCTGGTGCCAAAAACAGGCTGATAGGATGGGAAACTTACCTAAAAGATCCCTACATTGCAGCAGACGATGAAGCCGCCATGAAACCAAAAATGGGGACCATCTACAAAACCTATCAGAACAGGTTATTCAGGTCATCTGCAATGGATTTTGACGACTTGCTTTTCAATACTAATGTTTTGTTCCGTGATCACCCTGATGTATTGTACAAATACCAGCAGCGATTCAAGTACGTAATGGTGGATGAGTTTCAAGACACCAATCTTTCACAATACCTTATCACAAAAAAACTGGCGGCAGTTCATCAGAATATCTGCGTAGTGGGTGACGATGCACAGAGTATTTATGCCTTTAGAGGGGCTGACATTCAAAACATCCTCAATTTTGAAAAGGACTATCCTGACCTTTTTGTGGTAAAATTGGAGCAGAACTACCGTTCCACAAAAAATATCGTTGAAACAGCTAATTCCATTATTGCCAAAAATAAGTCACAACTTCAAAAAAATGTCTGGACTCAAAATGACTCGGGAGACCTGATCGAATTGATGAAGGCTAATTCAGACAATGAAGAAGGCAGAATGGTTGCGGCAATAATTTTTGAAGAGAAGAACAACAAGCAATTGAGTAACAGTGATTTTGCTATATTGTACCGGACCAATTCCCAATCCAGATCCATGGAGGAAGCCCTTAGGAAATCAGGTATTGCTTATAGGATCATTGGAGGACTTTCGTTTTACCAAAGAAAGGAGATCAAGGATCTTATGGGTTATTTCAGGTACACTGTCAACCAAGAAGATGAAGAAGCTTTCAAAAGAATCATCAATTATCCAAAAAGAGGGATCGGGAATACAAGTGTAGAAAAACTACTTGTCGGCGCCTATGAGCATGACATTTCGCTGTGGAAAGTGCTCACAAATAGCAACAGTTTCTTGTCTGGAAGAGGTGCCAATGCTGTTTCCGATTTTTGCACCACGATCAACAGTTTTAAAATGGAGATGGAAAGAAAGGATGCTTTTGAAGCTGCTACTTCTATCGCCAAACAATCTGGTCTGTTGCGCGATTTGTATGAAGATAAAACCATAGAGGGGCTAAACAGGTACGAAAACGTACAGGAATTGCTCAATGCAATTAAAGAGTATGTAGACAATCCAGAGAATGAAGACAAATCCTTAGGGGCATTTCTTCAGGAAATCGCCTTACTGACGGATGAAGACCAGAACAAAAACAACCAGGACACCGTTACAATGATGACCATTCACTCCTCCAAAGGGTTGGAGTTCAGGTATGTTTTTGTGGTAGGAATGGAGGAAGATCTCTTTCCCTCGCAGATGATGATGCAAAGTCGGGAGGACTTGGAAGAAGAAAGGCGTTTGTTTTATGTCGCCACCACCAGAGCCATGGAGAAGTTGTACTTCAGCTATGCGCTGACCCGCTACAGGTATGGTAGATTATTAAATTGTGAGCCCAGTAGGTTTTTGGAGGAAATTGATCCAACATTTATAAAAGTTAACAAAAAAATAAGCAGCACGCTCTCCAGTTCCTTCAGAGAGAGCGAGGGCAGACAGGGTTTTGTAGGACTAAAGAAAAAACCTGCCATGAGAAGCACAACTACAAAATTACATGATCCTGGGCCGGACTTCAAACCTTCCAATACCAACTCTTTGCTAGAGGGCATGAAGGTGGAACATCCTAAGTTTGGCTTTGGTAAAGTCCATGGCATTGAAACTGAAGGAAGCAACAGAAAAGCACATATTCATTTCGAGTATTTTGGAGATAAAACATTATTACTTAGCTTTGCAAAGCTTCGCATAGTGGAATAGAGAATATCCATAGACACCAGAAGTGCCAGGAACTTACTAATGCATATTTTTTAGTATATTGACATTAGCCTATTGACAAGAGTTCAGGAAACTTAAATGCAGGTGTCATGGTAAATAATGAAAAGCCTAAAAACAAAGTTATTTTGAAAGAATACGGAAAAAACATCCAAAAATTAGTGGACTATGTAAAAACTGTTCCAGAACAAGATAAAAGAACAGAATACGCTTATGCCCTAGTGGAATTGATGAAACAACTCAATCCATTATTAAAAACCGAAAGTGATCAAAAGCTTTGGGATGACATGTACATTATGTCCGATTTCTCACTAGAAGTCGATGCACCTTTCCCAATGCCTGCCAAGGAGCTATTAGGTAAAAAGCCCCTTCCGATAGGTTATCCAAAGGGAGAAGTTCGATTCAAGCATTACGGCAGAAACATTGAAAAACTCATAGAAAAAGCCATTGAGATTGAAGAAGATGATGAGCAGGAAACGGCCTTGATCTATATCGGACAGCTAATGAGAAGCTTTCACTCTACATGGAACAGAGAAAACTTTGATGATGCCATCATATTAGATGACATCAAGACTCTCTCCAAAGGAAGACTCCACATAGACCTTGAAAAAGTTAGGGAGAATGGCCTTTTTGAGACCAGCATGCGTAGAGATTTCAAAAGTAATGTTCCAACTACACCTGTAAGTAATAATACCAGCGGTGGAAGAAGGAATTATACTGGAGGAAAAAGAAGAAATAGCGGTTCGAATAGCAAAAAAAGAAGAAATTAATGGCATCATTCCGGGTAAACGGAGGGACAAAACTAAAAGGTGAAATCACTCCTCAAGGCGCAAAAAATGAAGCTTTACAAATTCTTTGTGCCGTATTACTTACACCTGAGGAAGTCATTATTAACAACCTCCCCAATATAAGAGATGTCAATAAATTGATAGAACTGCTCTCTGACATGGGAGTAATCGTGCAGAAACGTGGTCCGGAAAGTTATTCCTTTACAGCCAAAAACATCAAGCTTTCCTACCTAGAAACAGAAGAGTATCTCGAAAAAGCCTCAGGCTTGAGAGGGTCTGTGATGCTTTTGGGCCCATTGCTTTCCAGATTTGGGAAAGGAAGAATATCCAAACCAGGAGGGGATAAAATTGGCAGAAGAAGAATGGACACTCATTTTACGGGTTTCCAGAATCTCGGTGCCAAGTTCCATTATGATGCTAAAAAAGAGTTGTATAAAATTGATGGCAGCAAATTAAAAGGAGCCTACATGTTACTTGATGAAGCGTCTGTAACAGGCACTGCAAACATCATCATGGCTGCTGCAATGGCTGAAGGAAAGACAACCATCTACAATGCAGCTTGCGAGCCCTATATACAGCAGCTATGCCTAATGATCAATAGCATGGGCGGTAAGATAGCTGGAATAGGTTCGAACCTTTTAGAAATTGAAGGTGTGAAAAGCCTTAAAGGTACTACGCATACGCTTCTTCCTGATATGATAGAGATTGGATCTTTTATTGGCTTAGCAGCCATGACCCAATCCGAAATCACAATCAAAAATGCTCAAGTAGGCAAATTGGGAATTATTCCTGATACCTTTAGAAGGTTAGGCATTGAGCTTGAAATTAAAGGGGATGATATTTTCATACCTGCTAGAAAACATTTCGAGATTGAAACCTTTATTGACGGATCTATACTGACTGTCTCAGATGCTATCTGGCCAGGTTTTACTCCTGATTTGCTGAGTATAGTATTGGTAGTGGCTACTCAAGCCAAAGGGACCGTCTTAGTTCACCAGAAAATGTTCGAAAGCCGGTTGTTTTTTGTGGATAAATTGATCGACATGGGTGCCCAGATCATCCTATGTGACCCCCACAGAGCCACTGTAATCGGCTTGGACAGGAAGTATCCGCTTAAGGGTATTCGGATGACCTCTCCCGATATACGGGCAGGAGTATCCCTCTTGATTGCGGCAATGTCTGCTGAGGGAGTATCGATTATAGACAACGTAGAACAAATTGACAGGGGCTATCAATACATCGATCAACGCCTAAATGCCCTTGGAGCAGACATCGTAAGGTTTAACTAACAGATTGAAATAATGATTGTGATTGGTTTAAAGGTGCCTTTTCATAGAGGTAGGGAAATTTCATTTACTTTCAGTAGGTATTTTTTATTATTGCAGTTTGTAATTTTTACTGCTTTTCAACTATTTAAAATAATAGACGATTTAAATCTAGCATTTTGACAAAACAGTTGAAAATGAGTACTTGTAAATGAATCAATTGTAGTTCTTATTATAATTCTTTATGGCGTCAAGATATTTTTATAACTTAAAATCATGAAAATCCTGGTAATTGAAGATGAGAAAGAATTGGCAACAGATATTGTCAATTACTTGAGTTCTGGAAATTACCGTTGTGAGGTAGCTTATGATTTTAATTCTGCATTAGAAAAAATAAGCTTGTACATGTACGATTGTATTTTACTAGACCTCATGCTACCTGGAGGAGATGGCTTTCAAATTTTGAAGGAATTACGCAGCCAAAACAAGCAGGATGGAGTAATCATTATTTCTGCTAAAAATACTTTAGAGGACAGAATAAAAGGTTTAAATATCGGCGCTGATGATTATTTAGCGAAACCTTTTCATCATTCCGAACTGGCTGCTCGAATCCACTCAGTCATTCGAAGAAAGCAATTTGATTCTTCAAATTTAATTGTATTTAAAGAGCTGAAAATTGATCTGCTTTCCAAAACAGTCATAATTAATTCACTGCCCATTGTCCTTACCCGAAAGGAGTACCAATTATTGCTATTTTTTGTAGGAAACAAAAACAGGGTTTTGCCCAAAAGCGCATTAGCAGAGCATCTGTCAGGAGATGTAGCTGATATGTTTGATAGCTTTGATTTTGTTTACGCTCACGTGAAAAATCTTAAGAAAAAGCTAAATGAACAAAATTATGGCGGCTACCTTAAAACCATTTATGGCACGGGATACAAATGGGAAACACCATAAACTTCTGGATGGTCCCTTTAAGGCATTTTCAGTTTATTCTCTTGCTATTTTAGTACTCAGTATCCCTATTTATTTTCTGGTGATTGATTGGATTTGGGTTACCGAAATCGATGATCATCATGAGATAATCATGGAGCGTATCGAAAATAGATTTGATCAGGTGCATGTATCTGATAAAGATTTGGAGACAATATTAAACACATGGAACACCTTACAGCCCAGTTCATCTATTACCAGTCTGAATAATTTAAATGCCAAACCAGACAGCGTTTATGAAGTCACCAAATACAATGAGTATGAACAGGAATGGGATCGTTTTCGAGGATTGCAATCTGTAATAGAAATTAACAAAAAGCCCTATTTACTCAACATCGAAACCAATGTAGAGGAACCCTATGAAACAATTTTTGCCATCGGTTTAATTACTTTACTGATGTATGGACTGCTTGTAATTGGCTTTATTCGGTTAAATAAAAGTATCTCGATAAAAGTTTGGAAACCCTTTTATCTCACCCTCTCAAAGTTACGGTCATTTGACATCAATGAAGGAAAGCAAGTAGTATTTGAAGAAAGTGAGATTGAAGAATTTAATGAGTTGAATCAAACCATTGGTGCTCTGATCAATCAAAATATAAATGCTTATAATCAGCAAAAATCCTTTGTAGCGAATGCTTCTCATGAGCTACAGACACCGATTGCTTTGCTAAAATCTAAGCTGGACATCCTCCTTCAGAAGGAAAGTCTCTCACAGGAATATGCTGATTTAATACAAGGAATTCAACTCCCGTTGTCCAGATTGACCAGAGTAAATAAAAACCTTCTCTTACTTGCCAAAATTGAAAATAGCCAGTTTGGTGATTTGGAAAAAGTAGACTTTCTGGTTCTTCTCGATAAAAGTGTGGACTTGCTCCATGATTATATTGAGGAGAGAAATATCAGGTTTGAAAAAAAAATTGGAGATTTTGAAACCGTTTTTTGTAGTAAATTCTTAGCGGAAACTTTAATCAACAACTTACTCTCTAATGCAATCAGGCACACTCCTGTTAGTGAATCTATTTCAGTAAAATTATCCAACCGGGTTTTGACTGTTTCAAATTCCGGTAAGCACAAATTAGAAGAAAAAGCACTTTTCGAAAGATTTTCTATAAGTACCACTGCTACTACCAACAGTGGCTTGGGCCTGGCTATTGTTAAGGAAGTATGCAAACAGAATGGTTGGACTGTAGGGTACGGGTTTCAAAATTCTATTCATATTTTTTCAGTACAATTCTAAAATTCAAAATATCTTCCAATTTCATTGCCACATTTGATTAATTAAATTTCTACTGAGTAGCAATAAGTCAAGTCACCTTTTCTTGGGTAAGCCAGTAAAAATACAAATTTTCAAATCTATAGGTAGAAATTAAGTTTGGACTAGTGGGCAAGTGAATTGCATTCAACCCGGATTGTGCAAGAAGAATATTAGTGACTGATTTTGAATCGATTACATCAGGTAACAGAATGATTATTTCATATTTCGAGTTCCATGAGTTTTATTCTTTAAGGTCTAACGAACACCATATCAAATGTCTATTAGATATAAAAGATTTCTTTTACCCTGAGGGGTAGTAGGGTAGCTCCTTTACATCATTATATAAAAAAGAATGAGAGTACTTCTCTGTTTATTATTTGTTTTTCTGAAGCTTACTCAAGGTGTTCTGGCTCAGGAGCCGAAAGTGAAGATTTCAGGAAAGGTATTGGATCAGGTTTCATTAAAACCCATATCCTTTGCCAGTGTAATTTTAAATGACAAAATCGGCAATCGCTTCATCACTGGTACCATAAGTGATGAGGAGGGTTTGTTTATCTTGACAGAAATAATTCCTGGAGATTATTATTTAGAAATCCGCTTGATTGGGTATGAAGTTCAGAACAAAGCGGTATTTATAGGGTCAAATTCCCCATATTTAAATATAGGAGAGGTATTGATAAAAGAAGCATTACAAAACCTCCAGACAGTGGAGGTAATTGGCATTCAAGAGGGGCTAAACCAAAAAATGGATAAGAAAACATATAATTTGGCCACCAATATAAGTCAAAGTGGGGGATCTGTCCTTCAAGCGATGCAAAATCTGCCAGGCGTTAGTGTTCAGGATGGCAAAATTCAAATCAGAGGAAATGACCGAATTGCCATTTTAATTGATGGTAAACAGACTGCTTTAACTGGTTTTGGTAACCAATCGGGATTAGACAACCTACCTTCCTCCTCCGTAGAAAGAATTGAAATTATAAATAACCCTTCTGCTAAATATGATGCAAATGGGAATGGTGGAATCATCAATATAATTTTAAATAAAGAAGAAAAGGAAGGATTTAATGGAAAAGTCGGGCTGGCATTGGGACAAGGTGCCCTTTGGGAAAAGAAGGCAAATTTGCCAGGGATAAGACCACAATACTCCAGAACCCCAAAAATCAACCCCTCAGTAAATCTAAATTATCGGAGCAAGAACATTAATTTCTTCCTTTCAGCAGACAACCTATATACCGAAACGCTAAATAAAAATGAATTTGTAACAAGAGAATATGAGAATGGTTCCATAATTCATCAGCAACTTAAAAGAAATAGAAACACTAATTTTTTCACCTCCAACTTAGGATTGGACTGGCAGATTAATCCTTCAAATACTTTTACCATTTCAGGTCTTTTTGGAAGTGAAAAAATAATAGATAGAGGAGACCAGCCCTTTTTCACGGAAAATTATCTGGAGCGTTTGCGCCTGTGGCAATTTCTGGAAGATGAAATAAAAACCACAGTTATGGGTTCACTCGCATTTACCCATCAATATGCAGATCCTGGGCATACGCTTTCTACTGCACTCAACTATACATTTCATAGAGAGGATGAACAATATTTTTTCACAAATACCTTGCCCTCCTCTATTGGCAAAGATGCTTTTAAATTACTTTCAGATGAAAATGTCGTGGACGCCACCTTTGATTTTGTGATGCCTCAGAGAAATGGCAGGTATGAGGCAGGATTTAAAATTAGGAGAAGATGGATTCCTACCAATATGCAGTTTTTCCCAGGAATAAATTCACCTATAGATTCTCTTGCAGGAGGAGCTGCCACGTATAAGGAAACTATTCCAGCGGTGTATGGAAATTATACTTTTGAAACCAAAAAAATAGCTGCAGAACTAGGAATTAGACTTGAGTATGTCCAGTTAAAATACAATGTCAATCCCAATCATCCCACCTACACAAGTGATGGATACAGTTACTTTCAACCTTTCCCAAATTCACGAATAGCTTATAAAATCAATGGTAATAATAAAATTACCGGATCGTATAATCGAAGAGTAGACAGGCCCAATGAAGTAGACATTAGAATTTTTCCAAAATACGACGATGCTGAAATTATTAAGGTAGGGAATCCCGCCCTTGAACCACAATTTACGAATGCCTTTGAACTGGGTTGGAAAACTGTGTGGAATTCAGGTTCTCTTTATTTTGCGGGTTATCACCGTAGGGTGAATGGGACAATCACCAGGATTTCAACTACCTACGGCCCAAGTAATTTAATCTATGCAATATTCCAGAATGCCGGCAAAAGTTATCATTCAGGAATGGAAATAATTTATGATCAGGATATTAATAATTGGTATTCCTTTGATGTGAATTTACTTGGATACAAAAACCAGATCGATGCTTTTTCGGTAGAAAACCTTTACCCCTATCCCCACACTTTCGCTGCAGTTAAGCAGGAAATTTTATCCGGAAATTTTAAATTGAATTCCAAGTTTAAAATTTCCGAGTCTACTACAGGACTATTAACTATAATTTACTTGGCACCTGATATCATCCCTCAAGGAAAAATTAAGAGTAGGTTTTCACTAGATATGGGAATAAAAAAGACCATTCAAAAAGGGAAAGGAGAGTTATATGTTAATGCTACGGATATTATGAATACTATGATTGTACATAAAACAATAAATGGGAGTAATTTTAGCTACATAAGTGCAGACTATTATGAAACTCAAGTTGTAAGAACTGGCTACAATTACAAATTTTAATCGTATTCCTGTGAATGAAACGCCTAATAGTATTACTATAATTATTCCTGTTTTCAATGAAGAAGCTGGTATTAAAAGGATTGTTCCTGCTTTTGAATATTATCTCTCCCATACTACTTTAGCTGTCAGCATTCTTTTTGTAAATGATGGTTCTACAGATTCGAGTTTGGTTCAGATTAAAAATGTTTGCACCCAATATGATTATGTAAATTTTATCTCTTTTGAAAAAAACACAGGACTTAGTGCTGCCATTAGGGCAGGATTTCAAACTGCAAACACCTGGTGGGTGGGGTATATAGATGCTGATTTACAAACCAATCCCTCTGATTTTTTAAAACTAGAAACCTTGATTCATAATTACGATTTGGTAACTGGAAAACGAGAAGTTCGCCGAGACACCCGGATAAAAAAAATGTCCTCTGATTTTGCCAATTGGTTTAGGAATGCCTTGCTTCACGATAGGATTAGCGATTCAGGTTGCCCACTAAAAATCATTCAGCGTAAAGTAGCTTTAGACATGCCCTTCTTTAAAGGTAATCACCGTTTTTTCCCTGCCCTGGCATTACTTCAAGAAAAAGATATTACAGAAGTTACTATAAAGCATTATCATAGATTAACGGGAAAGTCAAAATTTAATGTTTGGAATCGACTATTGTCTCCGTTGCAAGATGCTTTAGCCATCAGATGGATGATGAAAAGAAAAACTCCTTTTATTATTTCGGAACGTTCGATCAGAAAAAACAAAACTGTTGTAATGTGAAAAACTGGGGCTTACTTGGAATTGGGTTTCTTGCCCAAGGACTTTTTTCTGCCAGATTCCTTATTCAGCTAGTAAAGTCTGAAAAGGCTGGTAAAGTATTGTCTCCGGTTATTTTTTGGAAATTGAGTTTAATGGCTTCCTTTCTTCTCCTTGTTTATGGCACCTTTCGTCAAGACATGGTTATTGTTGGGGGACAGTTGATCGGCTATTACATTTACATCCGGAACTTACATATTCTTCGTGCCTGGTATGCTTTTTCAGCTGGACTGAGATGGTTTTTTTTGCTACTCCCCTTGTTTTTTTTACTCCATCTGCTGCTTATAGCTCATTATGATTTTTACTTATTGGTAAATAATCCTGAGATTAGTAGTGTATTATTAACCTGGGGAACCTTTGGCCAGACTATATTTACCCTACGTTTTGTTGTGCAGTGGCGCTATGCAGAAAAGAAGGGGAAAGCTGAGTTTCCCGTTTCCTTTTGGTACATTAGTTTTGTAGGAGCAACACTTTTCGCTACCTATGCTATATATAGAAAGGATAGTGTATTGTTTATCGGGCAAGCATTTGGTATCATTGTCTATTTGCGCAATCTTATGATTTACTATGGAAAGGCGAATACCAGCCGACAACCCTACCTTTACAGGTTGAAAAAAATCCGACTCTTTCTTCTAATGCTATTTACAGGTTTGGCCTTGTTCTTTAACCTTGGTTCATGGTCTGTAACAGAATCCAGTGAGGCCAGGTATGCGGAAATCTCAAAAGAAATACTTACTAGTGGGGACAAGCTACATCCTCAATTGATGGGCATCTATCATTACCACAAGCCTCCAGTAACTTACTGGCTGACGGCCCTCAGTTTTAAGCTTTTTGGTACCTCTGCTTTTTCTGCCCGACTTTTTCTTCAGTTGGCAGCACTGATGCTGATTTGGCTTGTTTATAATATTGCATTGCTCTTTTTTAACAACACAGATCACGCATTCCTTGCCGCAATGCTCTATGCTTCATTCCCTACTTTGATTATAGGAAGCAGGGCTTTGACTACAGATATGTATTTGACAGTCTTTGTCCTTGCAGCTATGTATTATTGGTTTTCATACTGTAAGCATCAAAGACCCTTTCTTCTTGTCTTATGTTATGTTTTGTTAGGCCTTGGATTTTTGACCAAAGGCCCTGTTGTTTTAATTGTACCGGTTATGGTAGGCTTGTTTCAGGGCTTGGTACAAAAAAAGAATCTTGGATCGTGGAAGACACATGTAATAGGCCTTATACTAATGTTGGTAATAGGCTTAAGTTGGTTTGTGTATTTGTTTTTAGAGGATGCCCGGTTTTTAAATTATTTTCTCTTTAAACATACCATCCAAAGATTTGCAACAAATACTTTCCAAAGGGGGCAGCCATTTTGGTTTTACATCGCCGTTTTATTGGGAACTGCTTTTCCATGGGTAATCCTTTTATTTAAGCAATTCCCCAGAAGATGGAAAGATTTTCAAAACAATGGTACCCTTCTGCTTATGTGGGTACTTTTGCCTTTATTGTTTTTCTCCTTGAGCCAATCAAAATTGGTTTTGTATATTTTACCTATTTATCCCGGCTTGGCGATTGGTGCAATTTACTATTGGGAAAAACTGAAAACTACCCAACATAAAATATGGGAAAGATTTCAATCTGTTTACCACATAGCCCTGATGCTTGCACTTCTAAGCTTGCCATTAATCGATCCTAGAATTTCCCTTAATTATAAATATTATTTCATTTGGTTTATACTTGCTTCTCTTTTGGTCGCTATTCAGCAGGTAAAAATCAGAAAAGTAGATCGAACAGTGATCTCTGCATTTATTTTCACTTTAGGGTTGACCTGCATGTCCACCTATTTCTTGAGTCAAAACCCAGGGCTTATTAACGACACCCATCGTGTCACAGATTGGATTTCAGTCCACGAACAGGCAGAAAGTCGCGTTTACATTTATGATAAACGACTACCATCAGTACTTTTCAATTCCAATCTCCAAGTGATTTCTGTTTTTGATGGAGATGAAAGTTTGAACAGAGAAACCCAATTTCAACAAGATCAAAACTGGAAAGCTCAACTTATAGACCTGAAGTCAAACCCTAATTGGATTATTTCATCTGCTCCACATAGATCCATTTGGATAGTGAAAAGTAAAAAGCAATTGCCCGAAACCGAAGGGAACGTAAGGTGGCAACAACTAAAGGAAATTGACGGATGGAGAGTGGTAAGATTATTAAAAAAATGAAGCTTTTAATGAGAAGGCTTCTATGAGGAAAAAGACATGAAGTATTTACTCCTCCACTCCTATTTCTTCTAGTAGCTCTGCATACCATTCTTCCCCAAACTTCCTCACTAGGGCATCTTTCAAAAATCTATACAAGGGCACACCGAGGGAACTCCCTAGGGAACAGGCAGGGTCACAAATTTCCCACCTGTCATAATTCAATGCCTCATATTCATCGTACTTGGTAATCCTGATGGGGTACAAGTGGCAGCTGACAGGCTTTTTAAAGGCTGTCTTACCTTGATTGTAAGCGTCCTCTATCCCACACTTTAAAATTCCCCTAGCATCTGTAGTAGCGAATGCACAAGCCCCATTTTCTCCAATGGTGCTTGTTCCCTTTTCATTTTCCTGGTCTATTACCCAAGTTCCTTTCTGGGCAATTGCTTCCCTGCCTTCTTCTGTCAGAAAAGGGGCTATGGAAGGATACTCTTTATCCAATATTTCTATTTCTCTATCTGTGAGGGGTGCACCGGCATCACCTTCTACGCAGCAAGCACCTTTACATTTTCCTAAGTCGCAAACAAAAAATTGCTCCTTTATGTCATCACTGATTACCGCATTACCAACTAATATCATATTCTCATTTTTTACAAAGGTATCGTTTTCCTGAATAGGTTAAAAGTAAAAACTAATCTATGGAATAATTCGGTAGATTGTTTAATAAGGATAGCCACTTTAACTGCATTGGCCCAAGAGGAACCAAATCAAGATAAAAATTAGGATCGTGCTAAAACATCCGCCACCTAATTTGTAGGCACCATATCCAGCGATTAATCCTTTGAATAAATCTTTCATAGCCTTTAGTCAGTTAATGTTTAGATTATCTCCTAGAAATATAATCAATAAATTTGAAGGGGAAAATAGATTTTTATGATATCAAAACTGTAAACCACTAATAAAAACCGATATCATTGTGAATAATGGCTTTATTTAATTTATTTTTGTGAAGTGCAGGCTGGTTTGTCGCTGTTCTTGGTGTTTACACCAAGGAAAGAGGAAAGTCCGGGCAACATAGAGTACCATACTTCCTAACGGGAAGGTGTTCTGGTAGGAATACCAGAATAACAGACAGTACAACAGAAAAAAAACCGCCACGGCTGGCTCGTCCAGTTGGGGTAAGGGTGAAATGGTGGGGTAAGAGCCTACCGGGTACCGGGTGACCGGTATTGCAAGGCAAACCTTATGGGTTGAAAGACCAAATAGGCTCCGGTCACTGGGCTGCTCGTCCAAATCTAACAAGATAACCGGAGTGGGTAGGTCGTTGGACCTTTTCTGTGAAGAAAAGGCTAGATAAATGGCAAGCACTTTGTAAAAAGTTACAGAACCCGGCTTATAAGCCTGCACTTTTAATTTTACTAATTAACGGATCGCTTTAAATATGCCGAAAATTCTGATAATAGATGATGAAAAAGTCATCAGGTCTACGCTTAAAGAAATTCTTGAGTATGAGAAATATGAAATCTTTGAAGCCCAAGATGGTGAAAAAGGTCTCGAAATGATAAAAAACGAAGATTTTGACCTGGTTCTATGCGATATCAAAATGCCAAAAATGGATGGAATGGAAGTTCTTTCCAAAGTAAGCGAACTAAGCAAGCAGCCTCAGTTTATTATGATTTCGGCTCATGGGTCCATTGAAACAGCAGTTGAAGCTACCAAAAAAGGTGCCTTCGACTTTATTCCTAAACCTCCTGATCTGAATCGTTTGTTGCTGACCGTGAGGAATGCCTTGGACAAAAAGGATCTCGTTCAGGAAACGAAAGTGCTGAAGAAAAAGCTATCTAAAAAGCTGGACATGGTCGGTGAGTCCAAAGCCATATCTATAGTTAAAGAAACCATAGAAAAAGTGGCCCCTACAGATGCCAGGGTCCTAATAACAGGCCCTAATGGGACTGGGAAGGAATTGGTTTCGCATTGGATCCATCAAAAAAGCAATCGGGAAAAAGCCCCATTTATCGCTGTCAATTGTGCCGCCATACCTACAGAATTAATTGAGAGTGAATTGTTTGGCCATGAAAAAGGGGCTTTTACATCAGCTGTAAAACAAAGGCAAGGGAAATTTGAGCAGGCAAATGGTGGAACACTTTTTCTGGATGAGATAGGTGACATGAGTCTTTCAGCTCAAGCCAAAGTACTTAGGGCATTGCAAGAACATAAAATCACTCGTGTAGGAGGTGACAAGGACATTAAAGTAGATGTAAGGGTATTGGCCGCCACGAATAAAAACCTTAAAAATGAAATTGCGGAAGGTAATTTCAGGGAAGATCTCTATCATAGAATTAGTGTCATACTTATCCAGGTACCCCCTCTAAAAGACAGAAGAGAAGACATACCATTGTTAGTAGACAAATTCTTAGGGGACATTGCCGGAGAGTATGGCACCGCAAAAAAGGAAATAGAAAAAGCAGCCATTCAAAAGTTACAGGAATTTCCATGGACAGGAAACATCCGAGAACTCAGAAATGTAATCGAAAGATTGGTAATACTCGGTGGTAAAAGCATCTCAACCGAAGACATTAAAAAGTATGCGGATTATTGAATACCCGCTTTGTATTTACCCATTTGCTTCTATGCTACCCGTCTTTGCATATGCAGGGCAGGGCTTGCTAGAAGCACATGAAGACAATACCAAAATCGCACAAGCCACCAAAATTGTCATTAAAGTTTTCATAATATCAAATTATTTAAGCCAAATATGTGTAAATACTAAATAAATACAAAATTAATTGATCATTAAATTACAGCCTCTTGTTTCACTGTTATCCATTCTTCCCAAAACTGTGAAGCTTCCGTCTTGATTCTGTAAGCCCAGATCTTCAGTTTCAATAAAGGAACAAGAGTGAAAATTGGCCAAATCTATGACATTTATCGCACCTGTGGTGCCAGAGGTATAGGCAAAAGGATCATAAATATCTCGTATCAGCACTTTCATAAAAGGAGAACACCAAAACTTACCATCCCCTGGAGAGTATGCCTGAGACATAAGTTCGGTCATCCCATATTCTGAATGAATGTGCTCCACCTTAAACGCAGCCTGGAGCAACTTGTGAACTTCCTCTCTTATCATTTCCTTTCTCCTTCCCTTCATACCACCAGTTTCCATAACGATCACTTCTCCAAAATCTGTTTGTCCGTTGGTGATTTCTGCTAAATCTAACAATGCAAAAGTCACACCAAGTAATAAAGTTTTTCTCCCATCATTTTTAAGGCTTTCCATTTTATCCAATAATGCCTCATGTTCATATAAATAAAACCCTGATTGATCGGATTTACTTTTCTCAATAAAATGTGCTGCCATGTCTACAAGGGAACTCCCTTCCCTTTCTAAATAAGAAGGAAGCAATGCCAACACATGAAAATTTTCTAAGGAGCCATAGACCGCCTCAAAATTATTAACACAATGTTCCAAGTAAAAGCCTTTGGACCATACATAGTGCCTGCTGTTTTCCTGCCCCGTAGTACCACTACTAGAATACCAGGAATCATATAATTTTTCAGGCCCTGAGATAACCTTAGAATTTTTGAACATTTCTATAGGGAGAAAAGGAATTTCCTGTACCTCCGTAATGTTTTTTGGTCGAATTCCCCTTACCTCAAGATACCTCTGGTAAATTTTATTGTGGGTCGACTGATAGATAAATGAATCCATAGCCATGGCATCAAAATGTTGGATTTTTCCTGATTTAATTTTTTTACAAAAACTTTTAAAAGAATTCATCGTTAGTTTATGGTAAAACCCAAAATTTGATCATTTTTACATTCACAGAGGCGGAAGTGTAAAATTACGGATTACCTATGAAGTTAAAAAATCACACCATCATTACCCTGCTCTTACTTTCAGTATGGGTTGGATGCATTTCCCCACCGGATAATTTTCCAACGGTCCCGCAAATTGATTTTAATAATCTGGAATTTGTTCAAACCCCAGGGTCAGATTCATTAATTGTCACTTTAGGCTTTCGTGATGCCGAAGGAGATTTAGGGTTAAATGCCAAGGATATATTCCCTCCTTTTAACGAGCTTAATTATTTCACCAATGATGCTGGTGAATTTATCACCTATAGTGAACGCCCTGAAAATGCACCAGATTTCAACAATAGGGATTGGGTTATTTTTCCATTAATCAACAATCAGGAAATCAAAGACACCTTATGGGTGTCAGAGAATAACGATTACTATAATATATTGATTAAATTCTTCATCAAAAGAGGCGGAAATTATACTGAGTTCAATTGGTCTGACCCTCCCTATTTCACCACTTTTAATGGTCGATTTCCCCGAATGCTTGAAAACGAACAGTTGCGTGCGATAGAAGGTAAGATCAGGTACTCAATGTTGTCTTTGGGCTGGAATAGCATTTTCCGAAATGATACCATAAAACTAGAGTTGAAAGTCAAGGACAGGGCGTTAAATGAAAGCAATGTAGTAACCACTCCTGATTTCACCTTATCACAGATCGAACGCTGATTGAAGAATTAATGGTTTTAATATATTGAAGGATATTTTTTAGGGTCTGCTTCATGCATGACACCATATACTTTCTCAACAACATCATCCGCACTCGGTTTGGAGAAATAATCCCCATCAGATGAATAGGCGGGTCGATGTTCTTTGGCAGAAAGAGTTATTGGTTGTGAATCGAGATAATAATAAGCATTTTGCATTTCCAGCACTTGCTGCATCATAAATGCGGATGCTCCGCCAGGAACGTCTTCATCCGCAAAGATCACCCGATTGGTTTTCTTTATCGAATTCAAAATTACCTGATCAAGATCAAAAGGTATCAATGTCTGCACATCTATTACCTCAATATAAATCCCTATTTTAAAAAGTCGTTTTGCGGCTTCCATTACAATTCTGCACATGGAACCATAGGTCACAACAGTAATATCTTTTCCTTCTTGTAATATTTCAGCCTTTCCTAGCGCTACTTTAAACTCCCCAATATTGGAAGGCATTTTTTCTTTAAGCCTGTACCCATTCAGCGTTTCAATAACGATGGCTGGCTGATCTGATTCTAAAAGCGTGTTGTACATGCCTGCTGCCTGCGTCATATTTCTTGGCACACACAATAAAATCCCTCTAAGACTACTTAAAATCATACCAATAGGCGAGCCTGAATGCCAAACGCCTTCAAGTCGATGCCCTCTGGTCCGAATAATCAGGGGTGCTTTTTGCCCACCCTTGGTTCTATAATGCAGGCAAGCCAAATCATCCGATAGCGTCATTAACGCATAAATCAGGTAATCGAGATATTGAATCTCGGTAATCGGCCTTAATCCTCTCAATGCTGCACCTATTCCTTGCCCTATGATGGTCACTTCACGGATGCCCGTATCTGTCACGCGCAATTCGCCATGCTTGGCTTGCAAACCGGCAAATGCCTGATTTACATCTCCAATCAAACCTACATCTTCACCAATTACAAAAACCCTAGGGTCTCTTGTGAGAATAGCATCAAAACAAGCCTTTAGTATTTCACGTCCATCCAACAAAGCTGGCTGGTCAGCATACGTGACTTCCACAGAAGGAATTGCTTCAACCCTAAACTCGGATTCACTGTATTGATGACTTGAATACCTTTCCTCATTTAATTTCGATTGATTTTTATACCAGTTCTGAAGCCTAGCCTTAACCTCTACTGGTTCTTCTCTAACCAATAACAAGGCTTTTCGGACTGTACTAATGACATCCATCCGAACAGGGTTTAGCGTCTGCTTAAGCTCATGTGCCATATGAACAAGCTCCTCATTCCCTTTGCTATTTTTTGCTAATTCATTCAACAAGCCTACTGCCTCGTCTAATTCCTTTTTGATCGAAGCTGTAAAAGCTTTCCACGCTTTGTCTTTGCTTTCTTTGACAAGTTGCTTTGCTTCCGCATCAATTTGATCCAATTCCTCCTCAGAGGCAATTTTATTATCTAAAATATATTCTTTGAATTTAATGACACAGTCGTATTCAGCTTCCCAGGCAAGTCTATCTTTACTTTTGTACCTTTCATGAGACCCTGAGGTAGAATGTCCTTGGGGTTGGGTCATCTCTATTACATGCACCAATACGGGCACATGCTGTTCCCTAGCCACTTTGTTAGCCCTACTGTAGGCATTAACCAAACCTTCATAATCCCAGCCTTTTACGACTAAAATTTCATACCCTTTATGTTGATGATCTCTTTTGAATCCCTCTAAAGCTGCGGAAATATTTGCTTTTGTTATTTGTAAATCATTGGTGACAGAAATGCCATAATCATCATCCCATACAGAAATTACCATGGGTACTTGTAAAACCCCTCCAGCATTAAACGTTTCAAAAAACATTCCTTCAGCCGTTGAAGCATTCCCTATCGTACCCCATGCCACCTCTCTTCCTTTATTGGAAAAATCAGTCATGTGTTGTAGCGAAGGGTTTTCTTTATAAAGCTTGGAGGCATAGGCAATACCAAGCAATTTGGGCATTTGCGCTGCGGTTGGAGAAACATCAGCAGTTGAATTTTTTATTTTCATGAGGTTTTTCCATGTCCCATCCTCATTTAAAGATCTGGTCGAAAAGTGACCGTTCATTAAACGCCCGCCGCTCGCTGGCTCTACCTTAATATCTGTATGTGCATACAGTTGGGCAAAATATTCCTGAAGGCTAAGTTCTTCCATAGCAAACAGCAATGTTTGGTCTCGATAGTATCCCGACCTGAAATCCCCCAACTGAAAAAACCTGGCCATGGCTACCTGTGCCAGCTCCTTGCCATCCCCATAAATACCAAATTTAGCTTTACCCATAAACACCTCTTTTCTTACTGTCAATGACGCATGCCTACTTATCATGACCAATTTGTAGTCATTAAGGACACTTTGTACACCAAAAGGGTTTACGCTTTCTTTCGTAAGTGTAGGTAAATATTCAGTATTCATTAATTAAGCCATTTTTCATCATTTGAAAATCCAAGGATTTCAAAAATACACATTTTTTGGAGTTATCCCAACTTATAACAGGAGCTAAAATGAATATAAAACAATATTATTTCGTAATTATTAAAAATAAACGGTATGTAAAGAATATTATTTCGAATTAAGGATGAAAACTTTCTCAATTAACAGCAAGACTACTAAATATTAATTGCATAATCCTCATTTTAAGTGAACTAGTGATTAATTCAGATAATAAAAAAAGTAAATAACAATAAATATTTTTTTTTTAACGAAACGTTTTCCTTGTGGAGATGGACTGGTTATATTTGATTAATTCGTCAACTCTAAAGCTACTACCATGCGCATTGCTGTCCCAAAGGAAATAAAAAACAATGAAAATAGGGTGGCCCTTACGCCTGCAGGTGCCCAAGAATTCACTAAGAATGGTCATCAAATATTTATACAGGAATCAGCAGGACTGGGTAGCGGATTCACTGATGAGGCCTATCAAAAGGCTGGTGCTACCCTATTATCCTCCCTAGAGGAAACCTACAGTAAGGGGGATATGATAATGAAAGTAAAAGAACCTATTGAATCAGAATACCCACTTATAAAGGAAACCCACCTGCTGTTTACCTATTTTCATTTTGCTTCCAATAAGCCCCTTACCCTGGCCATGGTCAAAAGTAAGGCGATCTGCTTGGCTTATGAAACGGTAGAAAAAGAGGATAAAACCCTTCCATTATTGATTCCTATGTCAGAAGTGGCTGGTAGAATGTCTGTACAAAAAGGTGCCAACTACCTGGAAAAACCACTGGGAGGTAGAGGTATTTTATTGGGGGGAGTGCCAGGAACACTTCCAGCCAAAGTGATAATATTAGGAGGGGGCATTGTAGGTACTCAGGCAGCATGGATGGCAGCAGGCCTCGGAGCAGATGTGATTATTTTGGACGTATCTCTTTCCAGAATGCGCTATTTATCTACTGTAATGCCCAAGAACGTCAAAACAATGATGTCGAATGAATTCAATATAAGAAATCTCATCCAGACCGCAGACCTGATCATTGGCGCAGTTTTGATCCCGGGAGCTAAAGCCCCACATTTGATCACCAGAGACATGCTCAAAGAAATGCTTCCCGGGACTGTTCTGGTGGATGTGGCGGTAGATCAGGGAGGCTGTATTGAGACTTGCAAGCCAACGACTCACGAAGACCCTACTTACACCATCGATGGCGTGTTGCACTATTGTGTAGCCAATATGCCTGGCGCAGTACCTTACACCTCCACACTAGCCCTTACCAACGCAACTCTCCCATATGCTCTGGAACTAGCCAAAAAAGGATGGAAAAATGCTTGTGACAAATTCCCTGAACTATGTTTTGGCTTCAATATCATTAAAGGGGATATCGTGTACCAAGCCGTGGCAGAAACTTTCAATCTCCCGCATGTGCCTGTCAGTTATTATTTGAATCACCACTAGCACAAGGCTTTTTAATACCCTGTTGGTAAAAAAAATAGGATCTAAATCAGTATAATTTCTCATTGTCATCATCCTTTTTTGAGTTAAGTATCGGGAAATTTGTGTCACAAACCAATTTATTGTGGTCATGATAAAGCCTTCCCTGATACAAAAATACAATGTCCCTGCTCCAAGATATACTTCTTACCCAACGGTACCCCACTGGAACAATACTGTCAACCCTACAAACTGGGCAAAGTCCTTTACTAGTGCCTACCAAAATTTTGGCCCTGAAGAAGGTATAAGCTTATACATTCACCTTCCTTACTGTGAGAGCTTGTGTACTTATTGCGGATGCAATAAACGGATTACTAAAAACCACAAAGTTGAACTGCCCTATATTTCCGCATTCATGAAAGAATGGGACATGTACGCAAAGTTATTGGGGGAAAAACCAAAATTAGCCGGAATACATTTGGGTGGGGGACTCCCACCTTCTTTTCTCCCTCTGCACTTAATGTATTGATAAACCATATTACCCAAGGATCTACCAAAATGGATGAATTTGAGTTCAGTTTTGAAGGCCATCCAAACAACACAACAAAGGAGCATCTTCGGACACTGGCAAGATTTGGCTTTGATAGTGTCAGTTATGGTATTCAAGACTTTGACAGTAAAGTTCAACTGACCATTCACCTGATCCAACCCTTTGAGAGAGTAAAATATGTGACCGAGGAAAGCAGAAAAGCTGGGTACAGCTCTATAAACTTTGACCTTATCTATGGACTCCCCTACCAAACCCAGGAAACTTTATGGGTTACACCACATCGCCATCCAGAATCCTGCTTGGCTTGGGATGCAGCGCCATAAGTGACGCCTACTATGCTTTTAGCCAAAACGAAAAAACCATTTCTGCATATTTGGAGAAAATAGAAAGTGGTGAAATAAACATTACTGAAGAGGGTAAACCATTCGTAAGAAATATTTGTATGGCCTTTGACCCAAATATTCAAAATTCAGAAAAATCAAGCCCTATCTTTAGTAAAGCCATTTGATTGTTTATCTTCGGGCAAACCTTTTCAAAAATGAAAATCAGCGCCATTTGCACCGATATCGACGGTACTCTTTTAGATAAAAACAGACAAATATCAGCCAGAACCCTTGATGCATTTGCTGCTTTGCCGGCAGATTTCCCCATTATTCTAGCTTCTTCTAGAATGCCCAGTGCCATGGCTCATTTGTTGGAAGAGTTAAGGAGAATGGACAATCCGCTGATTTGCTACAATGGGGGATTTGTGACTCGTTCCAAAAACAAGGATTACCAGCAAGTTGATTCAACTTATATATCGACAGAAACATGTCGTGAAATTTTCAACCTTGCCGGGGAAACCAAGGTACATGTCAGCCTTTATTCAGGTGACAACTGGTATGCTCCTACCAGGGACAAATGGACCATAAAAGAAGAAATGGTCACAAAAGTTAAGGCAACTTTTGACAATCATCATGCGGTAATTGGGAACTGGGAAGAAAATAATAGGGGAGCACATAAGGTAATGTGTATGGGAAAAGCTGACGAAATCCAATGGCTCTATGACAAACTGATCGAAACCCAAGCCTCTTCCTTGCACCTTTACCGATCTAAAGACACCTATATTGAAATTGCCCCTAAGTCAATTTCAAAAGCCTCTGCACTCAGACAAGTTTTGGCTGAATATGCCATCCCAATGAGTGAAACACTCGCCTTTGGCGACAACTACAATGACATTTCTCTAATAGAAGAAGTAGGTTATGGAGTGGCTGTTGCCAATGCCAGGGAAGAAGTAAAAGCTGTAGCAAAAGAAATTACTGCTGCAAACACCGAGGATGGGGTAGCAAAAACTATTGAAAGACTATTGCTTTAGAGCAAAACATCTTCTTCATCAGCGGTGGAAATTGCCCTATGGAAAAAGGCTTGGAAGGGCCTCATTTGTGAAAAAGCTTCCAAAGAACTAGAAACATATGTTCCGGATCGGATTTCCTCATCCGAGAGCGGATGAGAAAGGATAAAACTTTTGTACCTTAAATACTCAATGTATAGATGGTCTTTCTCAAAGCCTTTTGGAGAGGTTTTAAGTTTTGCTCCTTGCATCTCCCCAAAACGCTCCTTTATCTTAGAAGACAAAAGCAACTTTTTCAATTCCTGACCAGAATAGTCTATTTCCTGTCTGATTTTCTTTAAAATCGGCGCTTGTGGCATCCAAATTCCCCCTCCAACGAAGGATCCTCCTGGCTGAACATGTACATAATATCCTGGTCCTTCTGATTTTTTACCACCTACTGAAAAGTAAGCCGCCATATTGATTTTATATGGCGCTTTATTGGCACTAAACCGAATATCCCTATTTTGTCTGAAGACACAATCCTTGGGACGCAATTCTGAAAAGCCCGGTTGCCATTTACTTAACTGGGCCAATATCTCAGCTACACTTTCAAGAAAGGAGGCTTTTTCTTGTTCATACCAACTGCGGTTTTCATCCATCCACTCTTTGGAATTGTTGATAGACAATTCAGTAAGAAAATTTAACAAGTCTTTTTTTGGCATATAAGTAGGTGCTAAATTGAAGGAAGATTTCCTTTTGGTAAATTGGGTATACTTTCGGCAAAATCAAAAATTTAAACACCAATCTGCCTTAAACCTTTTAAATATTCTTCAAAAAAAATGACTAAAAACACTTTCATACCTCAGTGTGAAAAGTACTTTCTTATCCGTAATTAAAGGAGGGAAAAACATACCCAACATAGAATATAATGCAGCCTAGAATGACAAGTTTCATATACCTTTAACCCTGATATTGCCAAATTAGGGTTAAATTCACCTAACTTTATAACAATAATTCAATTGCATATTTCGGGTTAAATTTTTATCCTAAATTCATGAAAATACGCATCCATAATGACGCTATCCGGCTAAGGCTTTCCCAGACTGAAGTCAATCACCTGGCCAATGGAATAGCAATAAGGGAGGAGTTGAAGTTCCCCGCTCCTTATCCCTCATTTATTTATGCTCTGGAAATCCTGGATACGGGAGATGAGCTAACCATAAGCTTTGTAGGGAGGAAACTGAGCATTAACTTGCCGGCATCAAAAATAAATAATTGGGCCAATACTGATCAAGTAGGGATATCCGAAACCATTCCTATAGAAAGTGGGGTTACCCTTCAGGTTTTAATTGAAAAAGATTTCCAATGTCTTCATAAAAGGCCTGGGGAAAAAGACAATTTCCCCAATCCCCAAGCCTAACCCAATTTATATTTATCGTCCAAAGGTAAAGACTACTTTTACCTGATCACTTAAGGTTTGCTCATCGGGTTGTATGGTAGGAGCTGTCCGCTGATTGTCTGCGCTTAACATCATGGCTTCCGACCTATACATTTTGGGTTGATAAGAGCCACCATCACCATAAATCACCTGATGGACAGCTATTGTTCCCAATTCAAGCGAATTCGCTATTAATTCGGCTTTGCTTTTAGCATCCTTTATAGCTAACTGCAACAATTCCGTTTCATATTCTTTCCTTTTATTGTCAGACAATTGAAACTCCAATTGGAAGCCCATGTCTACATTATTGTGCAAGGCTTCTACGATTTTTACCAAGTCTTCTCCGGTATCTTTTACCAGCACTCTTAAGGTTTGGCTGGCAACGTAGCCACTGTCTTTAGAAGTTCCTTTTGTATATACCCTGTTTACATTGACGAAATAATTATCAGCCTTCAATTCATAATTTTTTACTCCGCTTTTCTTGAGTGCCTTGGTTACCTCTGCTGCTTTTTTATTCAGCCCCTCAGTGGCTGCAGCTGTTTTCATCGCTTTCATTATAAGTGAAACCCGAATCAATGCTTCATCAGGCAAAACCTTAATTTCACTTTTACCATCTACCGAAATTTTTGAGGTGTCCTGTGCCATGGATATCATATGAATCCCCATAAATAAACAAACTATTGCGAGCAACTTTTTCATATCCTTACCTTCTATTAATTATAATTTAACCGTGTCAATTCAGACAATCATTTAACAAATCACAGGCCAAAAATTAAATTTTTGGTTTTGAATCCAGATTATGCAGTAGGTTTCGTAACAGCCTGTCCCAACCCTTTTCGAGAACTGGTTGTAATCACAAAAAACTAAGGCTCTTTAGAGACTGTGGCTATGGTGACTCGGGAAATAAATGAAATAACTGATTTTGAGATGATTCCATCACTAAATAGAATGGTTATAGTATTATGCAGTTTTAACCTCTCAATTTATCTAAAAGGATATTGAGTTGTTCTACTTCTTTTTCATCAAGATGGATGGTATCGATATTGAAATTTTTCACCTCAATATCCAACAATTCTAAAAGTGCCAGGCCTTTTTTCGTGATCACTATATCTACTTGTCGCCTGTCTTTTGGACATGCCGAGCGCTTCAACATTCCCTTTTGTTTTAGCTTTTCCACCAATCTGGAAGCATTGCTCATTTTATTAAGCATCCTTTCCTGAATGGATGAAACGGTGGTAGGATTGGGAAACTGCCCTCGTAAAATCCTGAGCACATTGTATTGCTCAGGTGATAAATCATGAGGCTTAAAAATCTTACTTTGGCGGGTAACCAAATAACTTTGAGTAAATAGTAAATTTACAAATGCTTTTGCATAACCGTCTTTGAATGGATTTTGTCTTATTTCCTCTTCAATTTTCATTTGATTTATTGTATCTAATTTAGATACATTGAATATATCCAAAAGGTTCCTTCATCAATTATTGATTCCCATTTACGGAGTTGCTAAGTCCTCAAAATATCCATCGTATTTGCTTTTAGAATATTCAAACTATTTATCCACCCTAAAAACACCGTAAGCCCAGTGATCAGACCAAACACCAGAAATAATGGTTGCCAAGGCAAACTAAATGCAATTTCAAAAACAAAATAACTGAGTAAGAAAGAAGCAAGAACGGACAGCACTAGCCCTCCACCTGCCGCTAGGCTACCAAGAAAGAGGTATTCCAAAATATTAATCTTTATCAACACTTTTCTTTCAGCCCCAATTGTCCTTAAAAGGATATTTTCTCTAACTCTCTGAAATTTACTAATTAGCAAGGAGCTAATCAGTACTAATATCCCAGTCAAAATACTGAAGAATGCCATAAATTGAATAACAAATCCAATCTTACCCAAAAGATCCTCAAGGGTTTCTACAATCATACTTAAATTCACGACGGATACATTCGGAAACTGTCGGACGATCGTATTTTGGATATTTGCAGAAGCTATGTCATTTTTTGTTTTGGTAATTAGTACATGGAATTTTGGTGCATTGTCCAATACTTTGTCAGGAAAAACCACAAGAAAATTTGTAGAAACCCTTCTGAAGTTAACCTTTCTTATACTTCCAACATAGGTTGTCAAAGGTCTTCCTTGCACGTTAAAAACTATTTCGTCTCCAATGTTCACATGGTTTCGCTCCGCATATCCTTCCTCCATGGAAACAAAAATACTATCTGATTCCGCATTGTAGGGTCTAAGTACCCCATCCACCAATTCTTCTGTATTTATCAGGCTATCCCTGTAGGTAACTCTAAATTCTCTGTTGTAAAAAGAACCCGATCTTCGCTCTTCGTCCCCAAGTTCTTCATTGTCCATTTTTGAAAGTCCATTGACCTCAGAAACGCCCATAGTAATAATGGGCACATGCTGTAGGATTGGAAGACCTTCGGATTCAAGCACTGTTATCATACTGTCTACCTGACTGGTCTGAATGTCAAAAAACAGCATGTTGGGCTGATCTTCTTTGTCCGCAAAACGAACCTCATCCAGAAGTTGGTCTTGAATAAAAAACAAAGTACCAATCATGGCTGTTCCCAATCCTATTGTTGCCAAAAGGGAGACCGTTTGGTTATTGGGCCGGTATAAATTTGACAAGGCCTGCCTTACAGGATAGTTTAAAGATATTGGAAGGAAGGTTCTAATAGCTTTCATCACCCCCATGGCCAAGAGCCACAATGCTCCAAATGATAAAACCACAAACCCTGTGAACCAAAAAGTTTGGTCCCATTTTCCCAACAAGAAAAAGCTAAAAAGCAGTATAAAAACAATGATGGCGAAGAGAACAAATATCCTAGCAGGATCATTTCCAAAACCACCAGACTGATCATCCGATCTTAAGGTCATCATTGGGGAAACCTTTCGGATCTTCAGTAAGGGGATTAAAGCAAAAAGGATGGAGATAATTACCCCAGTAACAATACCAACTCCTATGGCTCCCCAAGCCAATTGAACCGTCACTTCTACAGGCAGAAAGTCACTAAAAACCAAAGGCAGTAAAAACTGAAGTAAAGCGCCAGCTATCGCCCCTATGATAGAACCAACTAATCCCATGAAGAAAATTTGCACCAAATAAACCACGATTATATCCAAGGCTTTCACTCCCAGACACCTTAAAACGGCAACTGAGGGAAGCTTCTCCTTTACAAAAACATTCACGGCGCTGCCCACCCCAACACAGCCTAATAAAACGGCAATAAAAGCCACAAGGGTTAAGAAATTTGAGAGATTTTCAAAAGATCTTCCAGTAGACTCCTTTTGGGATTGAACCGTATCAAAATTCACTCTGTCTTCATCCCATATCTCCTTATTATCATCAATTAATCCTTGCAAATCAAAGGTCTCAGAGAATAAAAAATAATGGTTGTAATTGACTCGACTTCCATATTGCACCAATCCTGACGCTTCAAGTTGATCCATAGGAATATATACGGCTGGAGCAACAGTGGCAGTAATACCAGTTTGTCCCGGGACTTTTTGCAAGGCTCCTACAATCTCAAGCGTTACATTTCCCACCTTTACACTATCTCCTACAATAGCACCAAACTGTGCCATCAAGGTCTTTTCTACCAAAGCCTTACTTCCTCCTGATCTAAATTCTCTTTCTGCTTCCTGGGGCAATGTCTCAAGGGTTCCGTAATAAGGGAATTCTCCTTCCAAAGCCCTTACCTGAGTCAGCCTGCTATCCCCTACTTTAGGAAAGTACACCATTGAAGCAAAGTTTATTTCCAATGAGTGTTCGCTGGCGATTTTTTCTATTTCAGGAAACGCAATGGTCTGATTTTTCTTCAGCAGCAAGTCTGCTCCTAATAATTCCTTTGCTTGGTTATCAATATCCTTACTTAAATTATCCCCAAACGAGGTGACGGCAACCAAAGCTGCAATGCCGGTAACAATAGCAGAAACAAACAAGATCAGTTTTGCTCCTGTTTTTCTAAACTCTCTTTTAGCCATTATAAAAGACCAACCCCAATCAACCATTGATAGCCTCCTGTATTTTTCCACCTTTGATATGCAATGAATGGTGGGTTCTCGCTGCTAGCTCCAGATCATGTGTAACTAAGATTAGAGTAGTCCCATGCTGTTCATTAAGATTAAAAATAAGGTTCTCTATCAATTCACCTGTTTCCGTATCCAGGTTACCTGTTGGCTCATCTGCAAATAAAATTTTTGGTTCATTCGCAAAAGCCCTGGCAATAGATACACGTTGCTGTTCTCCGCCAGAAAGTTGATTTGGATAATGAGTGAGTCGGTCGCCCAATCCTACATTCTCTAAAAGCTCCTTGGCTTTTTCTTTGGCATCTTTTCGTTTCTTTAGCTCCAATGGAACCATTACATTTTCCAGCGCTGTTAATGTTTGTAATAGTTGAAAATTTTGAAAGATAAAACCTACCAACTGATTTCTTATGCCGGCTCTTTGGTCTTCAGTCATGTTTTCTAAGGGCTTTCCATCCATTAGAACACTTCCTGAACTGGCCACATCCAATCCGGCACATAGCCCCAAAAGAGTGGTTTTCCCACTGCCTGAAGGACCAACAATAGATAGGGTTTTACCCTGTTCGACCTCAAAATTTACCTGATCTAAGACAGTTAGCTCCCTGTTTCCGCTTCGGTAGGTTTTGGTCAGATTTTCAACGCTCAGTATGTTCATATCTTTCAAAGAAAAAAACTTATCCCTTTTGAACAAAAACAATAGTGGATTAAGTTTAGTATTTTTGATAATTGACTGTAAAAATATTTCAAATGTTAAGATTAATAAAAACAGCATTCACTGCCACTCTCCTGCTTGCAGTAATTTTATCTTTAACTGTTTCTTGTAATCAAAAACAGGAAAAAGAGAAAAAGGTTACACAAGCAACGATTAAAACTGAAGAAAAGAGTGAAAAAAAGTACATTCTATTTTATGGTAACAGCCTTACCGCTGGTTATGGATTGGATGAAGAGGCTTCTTTTCCCTCCTTAATTCAGTATAAAATAGACAGCCTCAAATTAAATTACCGGGTAATTAATGGTGGGTTAAGTGGAGAAACCACCGCAAGTGGGCTCAGTAGGTTAGATTGGTTTCTTGAAGACCAGCCAGAAGTCTTTGTTCTTGAATTAGGAGGAAACGATGGATTAAGGGGTATTCCTCTTGAAGAGACCAAAAAGAACCTCAATGCAATTATTTCTTCCGTATCAAAAAAATTCCCAAGCACTAAGATTTTGTTGGCAGGGATGCAAATTCCACCAAATATGGGGCTGGAATATTCCCAAGAATTCAAAGAGATGTATGCCGAGATAGCTGAAAAACAAAATGTAGAAATTATACCTTTTCTACTAGAAGGGGTTGCCGGCAATCCTGAATTAAACTTACCAGACGGCATCCACCCAACAAGTGACGGGCAACAAATTGTAGCCCAAACAGTTTGGAAACATTTAAGACCGCTGCTATAATTAATAGCCTGTTTTTAGCATTGGAGGTATAGTCCTTTAAAAATGTTTCTTTTTATTATCAGAAATTTATCTTAATTTTTCCGAGTAATTAATAAATACAAAGGATGAGTATTCAAATACAGACTGCCGGAGATGTTTATGATGTGGTTATTGTAGGATCTGGAGCAGGCGGAGGAATGGCTTCCAAGATTTTGGCAGAAGCCGGATTAAAGGTGGCCGTAGTAGAAGCTGGTGCCGATTTTGACCCCGCCTTAGAGGATCACAGAACCCAATTGAGACCACCCTGGGAATCGCCCAGAAGAGGTGCTGGTACAGTACGTCCATTTGGAGATTTTGATGCGGCCATTGGTGGATGGGATATCGAAGGAGAACCCTATACTCGTGCGGAAGGCAGTGAATTTGACTGGTTTAGGTCCAGAATGCTTGGTGGAAGAACCAATCACTGGGGTAGAATCTCTTTAAGATTTGGACCATTGGATTTTAAGCGAAAGGATTTCGATGGTCTTGGCGAAAACTGGCCTATCAGTTATGAGGACATGGCACCTTATTACGACAAAGTGGATCAATTAATCGGTGTATTTGGTTCCAAAGAAGGAATTAACAATGAGCCGGATGGCCATTTTCTCCCGCCTCCTAAGCCTCGTTTGCATGAATTATTCATCAAAAAAGGTGCTGATAAAGTCAATATCCCTGTCATACCGTCTAGACTTTCTATACTTACCAGACCTGTAAACAATGACCGGGGAACATGCTTCTTTTGCAGTCAATGTAGTAGAGGTTGTCAGATTTATGCTGACTTCTCTGCCGGAACTTGTCTGGTCAAACCCGCAATGAAAAAGGGTCAAGTGGATCTTTTCACCATGTCCATGGTAAGAAAAGTGATGACCAATGATCAAGGCGAAGCTACCGGTGTTACCTATATCAGTAAGCTCGACATGCAGGAATACAAGTTGTCTGCCAGAGTTGTGGTGTTGGGTGCATCCGCCTGCGAATCAGCACGAATCATGTTAAATTCCAAATCTGCAAACCATCCTGATGGACTTGGCAATAGTTCTGGTCATGTAGGGCATTATTTACATGACTCTACTGGAGCAGACAGAATGGGTATCTTACCAGACATGATGGACAGGGAGAGATACAACGAGGATGGAGTAGGTGGAATGCACGTATATACCCCTTGGTGGCTGAATGAAAAAAACCTGGATTTTGCCAGAGGCTATCATATTGAGTATTGGGGTGGTATGGGAATGCCTTCCTATGGTTTTGGAGGAGGCATGGACACCATGAGAAAACATGTCAAAGACGAGTTTGGAAATCCTGGCGTCAATGGTGGCTATGGTGAAGGACTAAAAAAGGATATTCGAAGATTTTACGGAAGTACTGTAGGAATGTCAGGCCGCGGGGAAAGTATTCCACGATATGAAAATTATTGTGAAATAGACGACCAGGTAGTAGACAAATACGGTATTCCTGTTTTAAAATTTCATTATACTTGGAGCGACCAAGAACTGAACCAGGCCAAACATATGCATGAAACCTTTGAAGAAATATTAACCAGCATGGGAGCAGTGATGCTGGGCAATAAACCTGGTGCTGACAAGCAATATGGTCTTCACAAACCTGGAAGGATTATTCATGAGGTAGGAACCACTCGTATGGGCAATGACCCTAAAACATCTGTTTTGAACAAATATTCTCAAGCACATGATTGCAAAAATTTATTTGTAGTGGATGGTGGCGCTTTTGTTTCACAGGCGGATAAAAATCCTACCTGGACGATTTTGGCCAACTCCTGGAGAACTTCTGAATATATAATTGATCAATTGAACAAGAAAAACATCTAAAGCTATGAACAGAAGAGAAAACTTAAAACTTTTATTTACCGGTTCCCTGGCTTCAGGTATACTGTTTACAGGATGTGGACCAGAAACTGCTGAAACCGTAGAAATTCCACACAATCCCAAAATTGGTGAGTTTGGAAGCTATGGCCGTACACCTCAAGAGATCATCCATAATGAAAATCTAAAATCCTCCACTTTTTTTACGGAAGACGAGCGGAAAAAATTAGACATTCTAGTTGATATGATCATACCTGCGGATGACACCTCAGGAAGTGCAACTGGCGCTGGTGTACCTGACTTTATTGAGTTTATGGTGAAAGACATTCCAAGCTATCAAACACCGCTAAGAGGAGGTCTTTTATGGCTTGATCACAAATCAGATGAAATGTTTGGAAACAAATTTCTGGAAATATCTGAAGATCAACGCATACAAATCATAGACCTTATCGCCTATCCTGATACTGCCAAGCCTGAAAATCAAAGTGGGGTGAAGTTTTTCAATAACCTCAGAAACCTAACTGCAACTGGCTTTTTTACTAGTGAAGAAGGCTTTAAAGATTTAGGATATGTAGGTAACCGACCAAATGCATGGGATGGCGTGCCTGAAGAAGTATTGGCCAAACATGGTTTGGAAAACGATCCCAAATACAAAGACGTATACCTTGATGTAAGTACAAGGGGAACAATTGCCCAATGGGATGACGAAGGCAACCTGATCGGATAAGCTTGTCCGAATACCTATCAATATTTACAGGGGAGCGTCTTAGCAGGTGTTCCCCTGTTTGCTTTACATTTCAGCTTAACCATTTATACCAATATATTATGAAACCTAATATTATTCTGACTTCATTGGTCTTTTTACTTGTACTCTGTCCTTCAATGGCGCAGCATTTACCCATTTTTAATGGGAAAGATTTGTCTGGATGGCATGTGGATGTACCAGAGCACGACACAAACCAAAATGCAAGCCCTTCCTTTATCGTCAAAGATGGATTACTTATAAGTATGGGGAATCCGCAAGGCCACCTGATTTCTGATGATGAATATGAAAATTATAGGATTACAACTGAATACCGGTTCCCAGAAGCTACTGGCAATTGCGGGATCTTAGTACATGCCTCCACGCCAAGGTCACTTTATGAGATGTTCCCCAAATCTATTGAGGTTCAAATGTATCATGAAAATGCTGGGGATTTTTGGTGCATTGTAGAAAATATCGAAGTGGACAACATGGTGGAGAGAAGAGGCCCAAAAGAAGAATGGGGTGTAACAGAGGGTAAGAAAAGAAGGATACTAAATCTCACTGATGGTTCCGAAAATACCCCAGGATTATGGAATAGAATGGTAATAGAATGTTTGAATGATAGGGTAAAAGTGTGGGTAAATGGAGACTTTGTAAACGAAGGATACAATTGTACGGCATCCAAAGGACAGATAGCAGTCCAAGCTGAAGGAGCAAAAGTAGAATTCAGAAAACTAATTCTCGAACCAATTACGGAACTTTCCGAATAATTTCAAGCCCTGATAAAGTCACCCATAGAAATCAGAAAGTCTTGCAAGGCCTTTTCGATTCAATAAAATGATTTTCTTTCCCTGTAGGTCTATAAGTTTGTCCTTTTTAAATTCGGACAATAACCTAATGACTGTTTCAGTTGCTGTACCAACTAGCCCAGCAATTTCTTCTCTTGTCAGTGCTATATCAAGCCTCTGTCTGTCGCCACCGTCAACACCATAGCTATCTCCCAATTGCAGCAACATCAAAGCAAGTCGTTCTCTAATAGATTTCTGAGTCGCATCTGTCAACTGGCTTTCCATTAGCCCCATGTCATGACAAAGCGCTTGGGTAAGCCGCTGATGAAAATTATTATCCTCCGTCATCACCTTTAAGAAAACCTCTTTGGGTACAAAACAAACCCCTGCATCTTCCACTATGGTAGCAGTAGTCGTATAGGATTCCTCACCTATCAATGATGAATACCCTACCAAATGACCTTTTTGGGCAAGCCTAATTATCTGGTCCTTACCATTAGAGGCAGTTTTAAAAATCTTAACCACACCACTGTTAACGCAGAAAACACCTAAGGGCTTGGTGTTTTCATAATAAAGGATTTGACCTTTCTTGTGTGATATGAAATTTTTCCCCTCAGAAACATTGCATAAATGCTCGTCTCCTAGTTCAGAGAATAAGGAGAATTTCCTACTCAAGCACAATTGGCAAGGTGTACTTTTAACTTTATTCATCATATTGAGAATCCATTTAAGTAAGTGGCTAGTCAAATTTAGTAAATTACATGACCATCATCACTTTTATTTTCATAATTCAACGTCTTAAAATACTGACAGTTATTCAAACATGGGGAAATGACTAATTTGTAAATATTTGCCTGTTTCCGGGTCTCTTTGAAGACAGAAATGCATACGGCCATTGCTTATGCAAATAAAAAGAGCTTTGAATGTGTTATTGTATAGGCAGACCTGCTCAACAGTCTTTTGGTTTAGTTTGACATCCGGAGCTTTACACTCAATCAAAAAAAAAGCTGCCCCAGACCTGTCCAATACCAATATATCAAAGCGCTTCTGTAAGGCATTGTATTTTAGCCCTTTTTCCAAGGAGATTAAACTTCCAGGGTAATTCAAATGCTTGACGAGGTAATGGGTTATATGTTGCCTCACCCATTCTTCAGGTGTTAAAAGAAGCTTTTTTTTCCTAATCGGGTCAAAAACATAATATTTACCTTGATCTCCCTTTTCAATATCCATAGGATAAGCGGGTAAATTCAGCTCAATTGTGGCCAAATGTTGTACCAGATCGTTCATTTGGTAAATCTCCAACAAAAAATCAGACGGCAAAACCTTATGGCAAGAATAAAAATCAAAACGTCAGATAAGGTGTAATTCTATTGACCCAAGCTTCGTTGAATATTTTAATATTTAACAATTCTTTCGCTGAATCGTAAGCTCCATGTTGTTTTCGATAAGCCAAAATAACTTTAGCCGCTCCATAGTCAATGTAGGGATGTTTGATTAACTGTTTGAAATCTGCCAAATTGATATTTAGCTGACGGTTTATCTTGGGTTCGAAAGAGAATACAACATAAATTTTCTCTGCCAATTCAGCATTTACACCGTATACTTCCAAAAGTTGTTCGGGGGCATAAAAACCTCCCAAATTATATCTGTATTCATCAATTCGTGATGATAGAACAGGTCCTACACCTTGTACCATTTGCAATTCTATAGCAGTGGTTTCAGCAAAAGATATTTTGTTAAAGCCGGGTTTAGTAGGCTTTTTAAGTTTGGGTATAGAAGTGTTTTTCTTTTCATTTGCCGTAGTTTCCTGTATTGGTTTCGGATTTTCTTCCTGGGAGGAAATTGGTAAAGAAGCTCCTTGAGTAAATAAAACTTTATTCTCAGCAATATAGGCGAGGTAGGAAGTCTGAGCAGCAGAACGATTATACATTTCAATGAAATAAGGTGCTGCATACAACAACGTTAAAACTGGAATCACAAAGACGAAGCCACGCATTTCCCGTCGGGTAAAACCCAAATAAGATTTCAATATATAAAACCATTTATCCAACATAGATTTTCTCTATTGCTGAGTTAAATTAAGAATAATGGAATGTTATTCCAAAAATTTGCCTTATTGTATTAGGAATAAATTCAGGACAAATTTATTTAGAAGCATTATAAATTAAACTCCCTTTGCTGAATTAATTCATTTCGTCCCAATTCTATAATAAATTTGTAGCTGAAAGTTGGTTATATGCAGTCAAAGTTTAAAGCTTTAAGTCTATCATTTAAGAATGCTCCTGTAGCAATCCGGGAGTTGGTTTCTTTGGACGAAGGGGAGGTACGTTCACTTTTGGGTAAATTGAGAGCGTTTTTTAGTCTTACAGATACTTTAATTCTTTCTACCTGCAACCGAACAGAGATCTATTACAGCCATGAGCTAGATCTTTCTACAGAAATCATCAAACTTGTTGGGCTAGAAAAGGGCTTGGTGGACACCATTTCTTATTTGGAATATTTTGACATTTTTCATGATGATAAAACTGCCATATCCCACCTTTTCAGGGTGGCTATGGGATTGGAGGCTCAGGTAATCGGTGACATGCAAATATCCAATCAAGTGAAAAGGGCTTATCAGGCTGCTGTGGACATGGACATGGCCGGACCATTCCTACATCGCCTCATGCATACCATATTCTTCACCAATAAGAAAGTTGTGCAGGAAACGGCCTTTAGGGACGGAGCAGCTTCAGTATCCTATGCTGCGGTAGAGTTAATTGAAGAACTTACCTCAAATACCCACCAGCCCAGGGTATTACTGGTAGGCTTGGGAGAAATTGGTGAAGATGTAGCCAAAAACCTGGTTTACCTGAAAGATGCAAAAGTAAAGATTGCCAACAGGACTTACTCTAAAGCTTTGGAATTGGCTACTGAATATAATTTCGAGGCCATTCCCTTCGAAAATTGTTTTGAAGCAATGAAAGAGGCAGATGTGATCATTTCCTCCGTAGCAATGGCTGAGCCATTAATCAGCAAACAATTAATCAGCAGTTTCAATATTAAAAGTTATAAATTACTGGTAGATCTTTCTGTTCCCAGAAGCATAGATACAGCAGTGGAAGACCTTCCAGGAGTATTGCTCTATAATGTGGACAATATCCGGAGCAAGGCTAGCGAAACCTTAAGCAAAAGGAAAGCAGCTATTCCTCATGTAGAAAACATTATTGTAGAAACCATTGAAGAATTTTACGACTGGAAAAAAGAAATGATGGTCTCCCCTACCATCAATAAGCTTAAAAACAGCCTTGAGCAAATCCGTAAGGAAGAGCTTGAAAGATACCTTAAGAATGCCGATAGTAAGCAATTCGATATCATTGACAAGATGACCAAAAGCATGATGCAAAAAATCCTAAAGGTACCCGTTGTACAATTAAGAGCTGCCTGCAAACGTGATCAAGCTGAAGAAATGATCGGTATCATCAATGACCTTTTTGATTTAGAAAAGGAAGAAGTCAAAAAAACAGATCACTAGTTAAATCCCATCTCCTGCCAGATTTTAATTTTTTATAGGGCAATTAAAATCGCCTTATTGTTTTATTCGGAAAGCTGTAATTTCTTTTTTACTTTCACCTCAAAACACGCTAAAATGCACAAAATACACCTATTCAAATTTTTTATAACCTTGCTATTGCTTGTTATGTTTGCAAAGGTAGGATCCACTCAAACCTGGGAAGTATTTGACAGCAACTTTCACTTGGAAAAAAAGCTTTCAAAAGGTGAAATTTTCTTGCTTGGAAATAGCCTTAGAATCAATGTTTGGAACAATGATCTTTCTTTTTTGGATTCAAAATATGAACCCTTTACAATTATAGAAGATGCTTCACTTTACCAATTTCTTGAGCCCTGGATCATTATTAAAAACAATGATAAATATGGAGCAATACATGAGTATGGGGAGCGGGTTTTGCCAGCCATTTACGATGAGATAGATTCATACTACACACTATTACTTGCCAGAAAAGGGGAGGAATACTTCATATACGACCGAGGTAAAAGAGTTACTTTTTCGATTGGAAATTTTGTTTCCGCCAGAATAGCCAGAAATGGACAGGTAATTGCACAAAATAGCGATGGAAGCCTTACTTTACCACTCTCAGAGACTCCTGATCACAAGTATGAGTCACTGACAGATCCCACCGACGATGTCATTGTTGCTAGGGAAGCGTCAGGCCTTGGGCTAATAAATATGGAAGGCAAATACATTCTCAAACCAGTGATTGATGAATTAAGCCATTTGGAAGACAGTTACTTTTACGCCAAAAACAGCAATGAATACCTTTTGATCAATGCCTTGTCCACTACTGCTGACATCAGGTACAATAGCTTTCACCGGATCAGTATCGAACATGATGTGATGGTAGAATACATCCATGGAAAGTTAAGGCGAATTATGAAAAATGACGGTATCCTGCTGGATATTGTAGGAATGGATTCGGTTAGAAAATCGGGGGATTATTTCAATGTCCACTTCAGAGATGGCACTACAGGATTACTTAACAAAGAAGGTGACTGGGAAGTAAGACCAACAAAAACCGCTACGGGAATCTTACCTGGTAATGAAGGTGCTTATGGAGCGAAAATCGGGGATGGTTTTGGATTTATCAATGCCAGTGGGGACACTCTAGTAGCTCCCAAATTTGATCAGGTAAAAGTGTTTTCTGAAGGTATGGCAAGTGTAAAAACAGGTGCCAAATGGGGTTATATTAACCACCAGCAGCAGCTGGTTATTCCATACACCTATAACTCAGTAGGGCCATTCATTAAGGGCGTAGCTATCGTTCAAGTCGATGGTACATACAACTTGATCAATAAAAGTGGCGAATCTTTGCTTGAAACCCCTTGCAAAAGAGTCAGCAGAATGATGGATGGGTATTACTTGTTGGAGGAAAAGGGGCTCTTTGGGCTTGCAAAACCAGATGGTGCCATTATAAGCAACCCAGTTTTCGAGGAAATCAGAAGAGAAGCAAAAGATAAAATATTAATAAGGAAAGGAGATAAATACGGTGTTATAAAGGAAAATGGGGATTTCGAATTACCCCTTTACTACAACGCTATTCTGTTTGACAATAAAAACGATAAGATTTTGGCAAAAAGTAAAGCAGAAGTTGTCCCTGAAATATTGAGTAAAAAAGAATTGAAAAAAAGAATGAGAAAGAAGAAAGGGGCTTAAAGCCCCTTTCAAATTTTGTTATTTATTTTTATCGTTTCCTCGTGACCTGTCTGAAGATTTATTTTCATCAGATTTTGCTATTGAATCACGCATACTGGTATCAGATTTTACATTTTCCATTTTGTAATAATCCATTATACCAAGATTACCGGATCTAAAGGCTTCCGCTATAGCTTTTGGAATCTCGGCCTCAGCTTCAGTTACTTTCGCTCTCATTTCTACATTTTTAGCCTTCATCTCTTGTTCCAGCGCCACGGCCATTGCTCTTCTTTCCTCAGCCCTTGCTTCAGCTACTTTCAAATCTGCAGTAGCCTGATCTATTTGGAGTTTTGCTCCAATATTTGACCCAACATCAATGTCTGCAATGTCGATGGATAAAATTTCAAATGCAGTACCAGAATCAAGTCCTCTTTCCAAAACAAGTTTTGAAATTTTATCAGGGTTTTCCAGCACACTTTTATGGTTTTTCGCAGAACCTATAGAAGTCACTATTCCTTCACCAACCCTTGCCAATATCGTTTCTTCACCTGCTCCACCTACCAGCTGAGCAATGTTTGCCCTGACAGTCACCCTTGCTTTAGCGATAAGCTGAATACCATCTGCTGCTACCGCCGCCACGTTTGGAGTATTAATCACTTTTGGATTTACAGAAATCTGTACCGCCTCAAATACATCTCTTCCCGCAAGGTCTATAGCTGTTGCTTGTTTGAAGGAGAGTGCTATATTCGCCTTATCTGCCGATATCAAGGCCCTGATAACATTGGGCACATTACCTCCTGCTAGAAAGTGCGTCTCAAGATCATTTGTAGTCAGATTGAGTCCTGCCTTGGTAGCTGTGATTAGTGAATTGACAATCACCCCAGGTGGCACTTTCCGAATACGCATACCCACCAGTTCCAATAGTCCTACCTTTACATTAGAGAAAATGGCCGTAATCCAGAGATTTACTGGAACGAAATAGAGAAATACAAATAATAAAATTAGACCGCCAAAGGCAGCGACCAATACTAATGCCGAATTAGAAATATCCATAATTTAAGGTTTTATGATGATTTTATTGTTTTCAATTTTTGAAATGGTAATGCTTGTTTTTGAAGGAATAAATCCTCCCTGAGATTTCGCCTCATAAATTTTATCTGCTATAATTATTTTCCCATAGGGCTTAAAATCAGAAATTGTCTCCCCTACTTGACCAACTTCAAGTCCAAGCAAACGATCTTCATAGGCACTTCCATGGGAAGTATCCTTAAGTGCAAAACGATCCCATACTCCGGATTTAAACCCATAAACGATCATCCCAAAATTAATTACTGCAGCCGCTGCCAATACGCCATAAGCTACTAAGGGAGTGAAATTTTGAAATGCATGATAAATGCCCAATGCCGTAAAAACCAGTCCCAATATTCCAACAACAGTCGTCCCTGGAACAAAAATAACTTCCAGCATTACCAAAAGTGCACCAAAAACTATTAAACTTATTAATATTAACCAGTCCATGAAATTCGCTTTATAAAGTTACCCGTTAGATGTATGAGGTAAGCTTTCTGTAAAATTACAAGAATTCGTTACAATAGAAAGCCAAATGAAATGAATCATTTGGCTTTCTATTGTAAAATAATCCAAAAAATTCGTAGGCTTTTCCAATACTTAACTAAAACCTACTCAATATCAGACCCGCAATGTACATTAATAATTGTATTGGCATTGAAATGCTGCTACAAACAACTCACGTAATTTTTCTTTTAATCTCAACAGGCACTACAAAACCAATTGAATGGGAAATAGGCAATAGACATTCTATTACTGAATGTAATCAATCCCCGAAAAAAGATCCGGGAAGGCTACAACGAACGCTATTCCATAATCCGTTTTGAATAAAATGGATTGTGCACTTTTAAAGATCAATATGCTCTTGCGAATAGCACCCTTCCTGTAGAAGGTTTTCCAGTAACAATACATTGACCATTCTCCGCTACCTGATCAAGAGGAATACATCGAATAGTGGCCTTTGTTTTTTCCTTTATTTTTTCCTCAGTTTCAGCGGTACCATCCCAATGAGCAGCTACAAATCCACCCTTGTTGTCCAAAACAGCTACAAATTCCTTCCATGTTTCAACAGAAGTCGTTTTTTCTTGGGTAAACGATTTGGCCTTTTGATAAATGCTAAGCTGAATATTATCCAGGGTATCTTTAATTATAGTGATTAAATCTTCTGTTTCAAAATTGACAACGGTTTTGGAAAAGTCGTCTCTACGGGCAATCTCTACCGTTTTATTTTTAAGGTCCCTAGGCCCTATTCCAAGCCTCAACGGCACACCTTTCAGCTCATACTCAGCAAATTTCCACCCTGGCTTATAGGTGTCTCTGTCATCAAATTTTACAGAAATACCTATTTCGTCCAATTGATCCACTATTTCCAAAGCCTTTACTCTAATTTCTTCGAGTTCTTCCTCACTTTTAAATATAGGTACTATTACCACCTGGATTGGCGCTAATTTTGGAGGTAAAACTAAGCCTCTATCGTCAGAATGAGCCATTATCAAGGCACCCATCAATCGGGTACTTACACCCCAACTTGTACCCCATACATATTCTAAGCCTCCTTCTTTCGTAGCAAACTTCACATCAAATGCCTTGGCGAAATTCTGTCCCAAAAAATGAGAAGTACCCGCTTGTAAGGCTTTTCCGTCTTGCATCATGGCTTCTATACAATAGGTAGTCGCTGCACCTGCAAATTTTTCACTTTCGGTTTTCACTCCTTTTATAACGGGAATCGCCATAAATTTTTCAGCAAAATCCGCATAAACATTTAATATTTGTAATGTTTCTGCCTCAGCTTCTTTTTTGGTGGCGTGAGCAGTATGTCCTTCTTGCCATAAAAATTCTGTTGTTCTAAGAAAAAGCCTTGTTCGCATCTCCCAGCGCACCACATTGGCCCACTGGTTGATAAGTAAAGGCAAATCGCGGTAAGATTGGATCCAGTTCTTGTAAGTACTCCAGATGACAGTCTCTGAGGTAGGTCTAACAATCAACTCTTCCTCCAATTTCGCCTCTGGGTCTACAATCACTCCTTTTCCCGAAGGATCTGTCTTAAGTCGGTAATGCGTCACGACTGCACACTCCTTGGCAAAGCCTTCAACGTGGCTTGCTTCTTTGGATAAAAACGATTTTGGAATAAATAATGGGAAATAAGCATTGCTATGACCCGTTTTTTTAAACTTTCGATCCAGCTCGGCTTGCATTTTTTCCCATATACTAAAACCGTATGGTTTAATCACCATACACCCTCTGACGGCACTATTTTCAGCTAGGTCAGCTCTTTTAACCAATTCATTGTACCACAGGGAATAATCCTCACTACGCTTGGGTAATCCTTTACTCATTATTATTTCTTTGTTGTAATAAAAAAACTCTTTATCTTGGGTTCTTGATTTGTGACAAATATAAATTAAAAAATGATAACCCTAATGCTATATCCTCGTATAAAGTAAGTGGGGAATAAACTAAATATCTATATGATTAATTTCAATCCAATTCGGACAATGAGCGCATTTGCGATTTTAGGCCTTGCTGCCTGTAGCACCAGCTACCAGGCAAGTAATGTAGGCGGAGAAGTCGACAACTTATACTTCATGGCTTCAGATTCAAGAATAGCGACTGAATTTGCTGTGAAAAATAATAATCCGGAAAATTTTAAGGAAATTGAACAAATCCGTGATATTAACGGAGAAGTGGAAAATTTTTCTGCTAGGAATGTGAATCCGGAATACATAGCTAAATACCAACGGTCAGCAGTTCCAGCTGCCGAAGAGTCTACGGTTTATTTCGATGACTCTCAAAGCGGAACAAATCTAAAGACTGAAGATCCAAACATAAACGCCTACGATAATTATACAGGTTCAAATGGAAGTGGATCTGTGAATAACAACAATTTCTTCATGAACCCAATGATGGGATATGGTATGTCACCTATGATGGGTGGCATGTTCAATCCAATGTTTGGCTCAGGTTTTGGAGGCATGGGCGGATTCGGAGGCATGGGAGGTATGGGATTTTATGATCCATTCTGGGGTTCCGGATTTGGTTTCAATCAAGGTTTTGGTTTCAGACCGGGATTTAACATGTCCCTAGGGATGGGATTTGGTTTTGGAGGTCCAATGTTCGGGAGAGGATTAGGTTTTTATGATCCATTCTGGGGTTCTGGTTTTGGTTTTAGACCTGGATTTGGTGGAATGCACGGTGGCGGCTTAGGTTTCTACCCCCCAGTAATTGTTCTACCGGGTGGGTCTGAAGGAAACAGAAGGCAAATAACTCAAGGAGCTAGGCCTTACAGGTCTTCTTCTTTAGCAAATTCAAATACCTCAAACAGAAGCAGAGGTATAGCAAATCCAACATCCTCAAGAGCAACTGCCAGAAGAGATGCCTTGTCTAATAATCCCAGCGCAGTATCCAGAAATAGATCTTCTGCAACTAGGAATTCATTCAGCAGGTCTCAAAATGATTATTACAACTCAGCATCTGCTTCTCCCTCCAGAGGGAATATTAATTCTCCTGCAATGAACAGGTCTGGAAACACTTCTACAAGAAGTAGTTATGGGAATACAAGGAATAGCAGTACTTACAGATCGTCTGCTCCTTCAAACAGCAGGTCTAGAAGTATCAATTCTACAAACAACAGCAGGTCTCAATATGCTACACCTAGTTCAAATAGTAGAAGTTCCTCCCCTTCTTATAATAGAAGCAGGAGTACAAGAACAACTACACCAACTTATCAACGTTCTTCTACACCAAATAGAAGCAGTACTTATTCAGCACCTTCCCGATCTTCTTCATCCGTTAGCGCTCCTAGCAGGAGTAGCGGGGGATCTTCAAGAAGTTCAGGAAGTAGCAGTAGCGGAAGTAGAAGAGGGAATTAATTCCCTCTTTTTTTCTTTTCCTCATAAATTGCACCCATCGTCAAATACTTATTTTTTACACTTCAATCCTCAACCTCGGATGTAAGTAGCATTCTCTTATGGACTTTATTTACTTAAATACCTACCCTTGAAGTAACGTTTTACCTTAACCTAATTAGGAGATTATCCGTTTGGGATAGTATTGCTTCATTATTCAAAACCTATGAGGAAAATGAGAGCGTTAAAAACATCTCATATATAAACGCATTTGGTATCATAACAAAAAAAGGATTTAATAGAATTGACATGAAAGGATTTAAATTGATTTTATCTTTATCTGCTTTGCTTGCATTTCATTTAAGTGATGTCAAAGCTCAAAGCGGATACGTCGAAGATGCACTCAGATTTAGCCAATATGGTTCTACTGGTACCGCTAGAATTACTTCTCTTGGAGGAACTAACAATTCACTAGGAGGGGATTTAAGTAATGTTCACAACAACCCGGCAGGTTTGGGGTTTTTCCAGAATTCAGAATTCAGTTTTACCGCAGGATACAGTGATTGGAATGCATCCACTACATTATTAGGACAATCAGAAAATTTTAATACTACAAATTTTTCTTTGCCAAACCTTGGAGTGGTTATTAGTAGAGCAAAAGGCCCATTGGAAGTCGGAGACTGGCGAGGCGGTTCCTTCGGCCTTAGCATTAACCGTCAAGCAACCTATAACACTGATTTTGGCTATTTCTCAAACCAACCTGACCAGGTGTCCATTTTAGATTATTACGTTGATGTTTATAACAATCAAGGTGTTCCCGGTGGAACTGATGGTTTGTTTTTCGATGCTTTTCTTATCAATCCTATTACTGGAGGAGGATATGATTATTCTCCCAATGCCACGCTATCTTTAGAAAAAACGGAAAAAGTACAAAATGAAGGTACCATGTCTCAAATTGGCTTTTCCTATGGAGGCAATTATAAAAATAAATTATTTATTGGCGCATCCCTGGGAATCAATTCCATTTCCTATAGGTCTACCAAGACTTACAATGAGGAATTTCTAGATGACAATGACCAAACCTCTCTTTTTAGCTCATTACAAGAAAATCTCACCCTAGATGGATCAGGAATCAATGTTGGCCTTGGAATAATTTACAAACCAGTGGACCAATTAAATGTAGGATTGAATTTCAAATCCCCCACCTGGACGCAGTTTAATGAGGAATATGACGCAGATATATTTGCCAATTTCTTCCCTCCTTACCAAGACCCTGAATCAGGAAATATTTCTGAATCCGATGCGCAAACTGACCTTTTCGTAAGTAGTTATAGTTTAAAAACACCAATACGTATTGGAACAGGAATAACCTATTTCTTTGGAAAAAATGGATTCATTACTGCAGATGCCAACTTCTTGGATTACAGTTCAGCCAACCTTAGGTCCAATGTATTCAATACAGGTGAGGACAATGCTGAAATCAGTAGTCTTTATGGACAAACGATAAATTATAGTGTGGGTGGAGAATTGAGAATAAAAATGTTTAGGATAAGGGCTGGATATGCCTATTTTGGCGACCCTATTGCAACCCCTGGAAACCTTGACCGCAGTACCAATCAACTTTCCGGAGGTATAGGAGTGAAATTATCGAGTTTTAGTGTAGACCTAGGTCTTGTAAATAGTAAGTTTAACAGTTACTATTCCTCCTTCCCTGGTGCTGAATTAGCCACTATAGACAATACCCGAACTACAGGAATGCTTACCCTAGGGTTTAATTTTTAATAAAGGCAACCAATTAGCTATTAATAACTCAGGGGAACTGTCTTCTCCCCTGAGTTTTATTTTGGCCATTTCATAAAACACACTCCTTTGGGAATGCATGTTTTTTAGCTTTAGAATTATTTGAGGAGTATCCAAGCCTGAGAACAAAGGCCTTATGGATACCTCTGTATGGGATAACCTCTGAAGTATGCAATTCAAAGGGACATCAAGGTAGACTGAAATGCCTTTTTCATTGATCAGATCCATATTGTCATTATAGCAAGGGGCTCCCCCACCCGTTGCTAAAACAAACGCCTCTTCTTTATTAAGTATGTCCTCCAAAACTGTTGACTCCAATTTTCTAAAATACCCCTCATCATGTGTTGAGAAAATTTCAGCAATTACTTTTCCTGCTGCAGCCTCTATTAAATCATCTAAATCATAAAAGGGCCAATTTAACTTCAGGGCAAGTGTCTTTCCCAAAGTTGATTTACCGCTTCCAGGCATGCCTACAAGTACAATTTTCTTTGAATCCATTATTTAGAAAATATGTTTTTCGCTATTTCAGGTGGTGGTGTATTTCGATAATGAAATTTTTTGAGAATGGTTCCTTCTTCCAAAAATACCAACCCTGGATTAGACCTAATGATAGTCTTTACTACTGTGGCATCTGCCATATAATAACCAATACGGAGGCCTTTCTCCGTGAGATAGTTTTTCATTTCCTCCTCCGATGAAGCCGCTACCAATAGCACATTTACTCCAGTCCCTTGAAATGAATTGATTAAAGCACTAATCCTGTCTAATTCACCTACTGATAGTGCTGTTTTTTGTATATTACTGGATAGGATCAATAATTTTTTACCTTGAAGAATTTCATCCGTATGATCCCCAGCATCGCTCCAAACAGCAAAATCAGAGATTTTTGGGAGCACTTCAGGATTCTTCAACGTCATTTCCAAAAAGGTATAACTCTCATCTGAAGGGTATTGATCAAATGAAATTTTTTCACCCTCTTTCTCCATAAGATAAGAATATTTTAATTCGGCCGATGGCTGCATGGCTTGATTGATATTAACACCTTCTTTAAACGCCCTAAAATCAATAAAAGGGAGATTTCTAATGGCATAAATGGCCATTGTTAAAGAGACAACGAAAGTGCCCATAGTTAACCATTTACCAAAACGCGTATAGTTACTCGGAAGGTATTCCTTAAATACCAGCATAAATACGATTAGCACCAATAAAACAATGTCCTTATAAAATGACTCCCAAGGCGTTAACTTTATAGCGTCACCAAAACACCCACAATCAGTTACCTTATTAAAATAAGCAGAATAAAAAGTAAGGAAAGTAAAAAACAGGATCATTGCGAGTAAAAGGAAAATTGCGCGTTTTAATCGCCAGCCAACCAGAACCATGACACCTAAAGCAACCTCCATCACCACCAGAAATACGGCTATAGGTAAGGATATTGCTTTCAATGGTTCGAATATGGGGGTAATGTCAGTGGCAAAAACATCGAAATATTCTTGCATTTTTATGGAGGTGCCAACGGGATCATTTACCTTGATTAGCCCTGAGAAAATAAAGAGCCCTCCGACCAGAACACGGGAAACCGTGAATAATGTTTTAATGATCATCTTGATTTAATTTTATCATACAAAAAACAGCATAATTAAGCATGTCCTGATAGTTGGCCACTACCCCTTCAGACACAAGCGTTTGTCCCTGATTGTCCTCAATCTGTTTTACCCGGTACAGCTTCATCAGAATAATATCTGTAATCGAAGAAACACGCATGCCTCTCCAGGCTTCGCCATAATCATGGTTTTTATTGGCCAATAAATCTTTGGTGTCCTCTACCCATTTATCATAAACAGGCTGTAATTCATCAAAGCTTAATTCCATCCTAGAATCGGCTGCCAAATCATTTTGTATCAATGCAATGAGGCAATAATTGATAATTCCAATAAACTCATCCTTTATAGGATCCTTCACCTTCTGGGTTCCCTTTTCCTGTATGGACCTTATCCGTTGGGCTTTAATGAAAATCTGATCCGTCAATGAGGGGAGTCTAAGAATCCTCCATGCAGTACCATAATCTTGGGTCTTCTTCTTAAAAAGTTCTTTACAAAGGCCAATAACTTCATTATATTCGCTTGCGGTTTGCGTTTCCAAAGCACTGGTTTTTTATGTTAGAAAATTTACATTCAGTTTACAAGATCGAAGATACTTTATTTCCCTCAAAAATAACACTTCAAATTAAAGGAAAGCTTTTTGCTTTGGACGAGCCTTGGATAATGGGGATAATAAATAGCACCCCTGATTCCTTTTACAATAAGAGCAGAACTACTGGCCAAGAACAGGAGGTTTTAGCGAAAGCAGCTACAATGATCAAAGAAGGTGCTCATATTTTGGACATTGGAGGCTACAGTTCAAGACCAGGCGCTTCACCTGTATCAGAAAAAGAGGAACTTAAAAGAGTAATTCACGTTATTAGAAGTATAAAAGATAGGTTTCCTGACAACTTGGTTTCTATTGACACTTTTAGATCTAAAGTTGCCAAAGAAGCTGTATTAGCAGGTGCTGACATTGTTAATGACATTTCAGGTGGTGAACTTGATTCCGGAATGTTTGATACAGTGGGTAGTTTGGGAGTTCCATATATATGTATGCACATGAAAGGGACCCCTCAAACAATGCAACATTTTTCTGATTATATCGATATCGAAAATGAAATTCAATATTTTTTTTCGGAAAAAGTTAAAAAATGTCATAAAGCTGGCATAAAAGATGTAATACTTGATATTGGATTGGGATTTTCCAAGACCTTGGATCAAAATTACGAACTTATTAAAAATTTTTCCTATTTTAAATCATTAAAATTACCCATGCTAATAGGGGTTTCGCGGAAATCCATGATTTATAAATTGTTAAAAACCAGCTCTGAAGAAGCGCTAAATGGAACCACAGCCTTACACATGGCTGCCCTCATTAACGGTGCAAACCTATTAAGGGTACATGATGTTAAAGAAGCAAATGAAACTTTAAAATTATATAAACAAATCTACACTTGAATTTACTCTTTAAAATAGGCTTTCTAGACATCTCTCTGGTCAACCTGATAGATATTACACTGGTTAGTGTGCTCATTTATCAGGTATATAAGTTGATGCGAGGAAGTGTGGCCATTAAGATATTTTTAGGATTTCTTTCCGTTTATTTAATCTATTTGGTTGTAAGTGCTGTCCAAATGGAGCTCCTAACGATAATTTTGGGACAGTTTATGGGTGTAGGTGTGTTGGCCGCAATTATTTTATTTCAACAAGAAATCAGGAAATTCCTCCTCATTGTGGGTAAGTCTTCCATATTTTCAAATGAAAATCTATGGCAAGAATTATTATTTTGGAGAAAAAAAGAAAGTCAGGCATTCAATGTAACCCCAATTATTGAGGCCTCTAAAACCCTTTCTGGTAGTAGCACAGGCGCTTTGATTGTACTGTCAAGAAATTCTGAATTGAAATTCTATGCAGAGAGTGGGGACTTGATAGATGCGCTGGTTTCCAAACGCCTTTTGGTGTCTATTTTCAATAAATTCAGCCCACTACATGATGGTGGAGTGATTATATTTAATGGCCGAGTAAAAGCAGCGAGATGCATCCTTCCTGTAACGGAGCGGGAAGTGCCTGCACAATTTGGGCTTCGCCACAGGGCAGCCATTGGCATGTCTGAGGCTACTGATTCTTTGATTCTTATTGTATCAGAAGAAACTGGTCAGGTTTCATTGGCCAAAAACGGAAAAATTCTTCACAATCTCTCCTTTCAGGAAGTAAGAGAAATGATAAATAATTACCTGACTGGTGAGGAAATTGATGATAAATTTGAACCCCTTAATCAATCGGAAAGAAGGGCTGAATTAAAGAGAATCTCAGAACTTTAACAATCATTCAATTACCCCTAGGGATTTCCCTACTTCCTGAAATGCATTGATCGCTTTATCAAGATCTACTTTTTCATGGGCAGCAGAAAGCTGAACCCTGATCCTTGCTTGTCCTTTAGGGACTACTGGGTAATAAAACCCAATGACATAAATGCCTTTCTCTAACAATTGATCTGCTATTTTTTGTGCCAAGGGTGCCTCATATAGCATGATCGGCACTATGGGATGCGTTCCTTCTTTTATTGCAAAGCCAGCTTTCTGAATTCCAGATCTAAAATACAGCGTATTTTCTTCCAGCTTATCCCTTAGCGCAGTAGTTTCTGATAGCAAGTCCAAAACACCAATTGACGCCCCAGTTATAGCCGGTGCCAGTGTATTGGAGAACAAGTATGGTCTTGATTTTTGGCGAAGCATTGATATGATTTCTTTCCGTCCGGAGGTAAAGCCACCCGAGGCACCCCCCAGGGCTTTGCCCAAAGTCCCTGTAATGATATCTACCTTTCCCATTACACCCTTAAGTTCATGGACTCCCCTACCTGACTTTCCAATAAACCCTGTGGAATGGCATTCATCTGTCATTACCAATGCCTTGTATTTTTCTGCGAGTGTAACAATTTTGTCCAATTGAGCAATTGTACCATCCATTGAAAAGGCACCATCCGTCACGATCAACTTTTGCTGTGCACCTTTTTCGTCAGCGGCTTTAAGCTGCTCCTCCAAATCTCTCATGTCATTGTGCTTGTACCTAAAGCGCATGGCTTTACATAACCTTACCCCATCTATGATAGAAGCATGGTTCAAAGCATCAGAAATAATCGCATCTTCGAGACCAAGAATAGGTTCAAATACTCCCCCATTTGCATCAAAAGCGGCAGCATAAAGAATGGTATCTTCCGTACCTAAAAACTTTGTGATCTTGTCTTCAAGGGTTTTATGGATATCCTGTGTTCCACAAATAAACCTTACGGATGACATCCCATAACCATGACTATCAATGGCTGCTTTGGCCGCTTCAATTACTCTGGGATGACTAGAAAGACCGAGGTAATTATTTGAGCAAAAATTTAAAACTTCACGGCCACCCTCAAGGGTAATTCTTGCCCCCTGCGGAGATTCTATAATTCTTTCACTTTTGTAAAGCCCTTCAGTTTTAAGGCTGTCTAATTCTTTCTGAAGTTTTTCTTTTAATGTGCCAAACATAAGCCTAAAATCGGTTAATTAATGGGAACAGTTAATAAGTTTAAATAGACCCTAAACTTACGATTTTTAAAGATTAATGACACATAATTGTAATATAATTCTGAAATTGGTATTTGAGACACACCGAATCAAAATAAAGACGATGGACAAAATACTGGTAACCGGATCTGCAGGACAATTGGGAACTGAACTTACACAAATGCTTTGTGAGGTCTATGGCCCTGATGCTGTCATTGCTTCTGACATTAATCAGAAGGCCGCAGCAAAATTTCCTTTTTGCCCATTTTTGCCGCTGGATGTGATGGATCAAGTGAGTTTGAGAAAAACTATCATTACGGAGAATGTTACCCAAGTTTATCACCTTGCCGCTATATTGTCAGCCTCATCCGAACAAAAACCACTCTTGGCGTGGAAATTGAACATGAACAGTTTATTAATTTTACTTGAGTTGGGGAAAGAACTAAAGTTAGATAAAATATTTTGGCCCTCCTCAATCGCTGTATTTGGAAAGGAAAGTCCAAAAGAAAACACAGCACAAGATGCCGTACAAACCCCAAATACAGTATATGGGATTTCAAAAATGGCAGGTGAAAGGTGGTGTGATTACTACCATCAACACCATCAAGTGGACGTACGAAGTATTAGATTTCCGGGGCTAATCGGATATAAATCCAAACCTGGAGGTGGAACCACCGACTATGCGGTAGATATCTTTCATAAAGCAATGAGTGGTCAGTCGTTTCAGTGCTTTCTGAAAAAAGACACTCGATTACCTATGATGTATATGCCGGATGCTATTCAAGCCGCTTTTTATTTAATGCAAGCCCCTATGGAAAATATCACTGTTAGATCCAGTTACAATCTGGCGGCCATGAGCTTTACTCCGGAAGAAATTTATTTGGAATTGAAAAAATATTACCCGGATTTTAATATAAATTATGTCCCCGATTATCGACAGGAGATTGCGGCTAACTGGCCTCAAACCATTGATGATCAACAGGCCAGAAAAGACTGGAATTGGCACGCAGAATACGACTTATCCCAAATGAGCAAAGACATCTTAAAAAAACTGCCTAATTGGCTGGATAAAAACTAAAAACCCCATGAAGAACCAACTAATAATTATACTGGCACTTATATCATTTGCTTGTGACAGTCCCACCGAAGAAAAAAAATACGAAGGGGAATCTGAACCCTCAGCTGAAAAAGAAATTGTTCTTGAAAATGCTGGAACTACCTGGATGTATTATTCAGGTGTACTTCCCTGTTCAGATTGCTCAGGAATTAAAACCGAATTGAAACTTGAGAATAGCCCGGAAAAATTAGAGCGCACCTATGAATTATCAGAAACTTACCTCGAAACCAAAGACGGTGACCGTAAATACATGACTTCAGGGATTTATGAAGTCATTTATGGTCTTGAAGACAATCCTGGGGCAATGGCCATCAGGCTTCTGGATGATATCTCATCTCCTGTCAAAAGCTTTTTGCAGGATAAAACCGGGAAATTAACCCTTCTGGACCAGGAAGAAAAAACCATCTCATCCGATCTCAATTATTCTCTAGAAATGGTTACTCCATAAACTTAAAAGGATTGAAATCGGCCAATCTTAAACCCCTTTACCCTCACTTCATGATCTAAATTGGCTACGGTGCCAAGGGGCAATAAACAAGGACCTGACTTACTGCCTTCCCACTTTAGCCATACTTTGTTGTTTTTCTTAAGCCATAGCATCCATGTAAGGTAAATCTCTTTACAGTTTTAAAGGCATGGCTTTAGGTTTGGTGACTATTAGGCATAAACCACACCGCAATTCATGCTATTGAATAGGCAGTAGTTGAAATATATAAATCAGATTTTCATGTATCACAGAAATTTGGGTTTTATATTATTCTAACCTTGCCAGTAACTTATTCATAGATAGAAACTTGGTAATTCAGGCATTTCTGAGTAATTTTCAAAGACAACTTAATAGTAAAACCCGCATGAAAAAAATGGGGCTCTTATGGGGCATTAGCGTCATTGTGGTCAGCCTAATCATTTACGCTTCCACCAGAAAACAAGAAGTAGACTACAGTACAGATGTTAAACCCATTCTTAACCAACACTGTATTTCCTGCCACGGTGGTGTGAAAAAAAATGCAGGCTTCAGTTTACTTTTTGAAGATGAAGCCATGGCTGCGACCGAATCAGGACATCCGGCTATTGTTCCAGGAGACGCTGATGGCAGCGAGTTTATTTCTAGGCTCAAGGAAAAAGACCCAGAAGTGCGTATGCCCTATAATAAACCTCCACTCAATAAGGAAGAGATAGAAACATTGACCAATTGGGTCAATCAAGGAGCCAAATGGGGAAAACATTGGGCCTATACTCCACCAGTAAAACCTTTCGTACCAAGCACTACCCTTCAGGCCAGCATAGGAGCTTCTACTTCGAATCCCTTTATTCAAAACGACATTGATCACTTTATAGCAGACAAATTAAAGGAAAACAAGCTACAGCCTTCGGTAGAAGCAGATCAAATGACGCTGTTGCGACGTTTAAGCCTTGATTTAACAGGTCTACCACCAAATGAAGATCTGGTTAAGATGTGGCAATCCGGACAAATTAGCTACGAGGAACTTGTGGATGAATTGCTGGACAAGCCCGGTTACGGAGAGAAGTGGGCTTCATGGTGGCTTGACCTTGCAAGGTACGCCGATACCAAAGGTTATGAGCGAGATGTAGGCAGAGAAATCTGGTCTTACAGGGATTGGGTAATTAAAGCACTAAATGCAGACATGCCTTTTGATCAATTCACCATCGAACAATTGGCAGGGGATCTTCTTCCAAATCCAAGCATGGGTCAACTTACAGCTACTGCCTTTCATAGAAACACCATGAATAATGACGAAGGTGGCACGCAGGATGAGGAGTTTCGAGTGGCAGCAGTAATGGAAAGGGTCAATACTACCTTTGAGGTTTGGCAGAGCACCACCATCTCCTGTGTCCAATGCCACAGCCATCCTTATGATCCTATTGAATTTGAAGAATATTATAAAGCCCTGGCATTTTTCAATAATACTCGGGATGAAGATACGCATGGAGAGGAACCCAAGCTAAAATTTTATCCAAAAGAGGACAGTCTTCAGGTACTGGAGATCAAATCATGGACGAGACAGTTTGGGAACAAGGAAGATGTAATTGCCATAGAAAAAACACTTTTGTACCAGGAGCCGAAATACCATGCCCACTTAGCGGAAGATTTCACCAATGGAGCGCTGATTGACACCAAATGGCTGGGTCTTTGGGACGATGGTTCTTGTTATATCCGGGACATAAATACCGGTGGCAATCCCTACATCTACCTTAATTATTGGACGGGAAATGAAGGAAGTGTATTGACCATCAGAAAAGAGGGGCCTGAAGGGGAGCTTTTATCCAAATTCACCCTTGAAAAAACAAACGGAAGAGTCATTAGACGCTTTCCTATTAAGGAGATTACAGGGAAAACAGATCTTTACCTCCATATGGAAAACAAATCTCTGGGCAAACAGGAGACTACGTCTGCCATCAATTGGTTTGCTTTTTTCCCAAGCATCCCTGGCCGTGAAGAATCGGATTACGAAACCATTGACAAAAAATTCCAAAAGTTGCTCAATACCGATACCCCAACAGTACCAATTATGGCTGAAAACCCTGAGTTCATGAAGCGCCCTACGCAGATTTTTGAACGGGGAAATTGGCTTATGAAAGGGAATGAAGTCGTTGCCGGGGTACCTGAAATACTTAATGCATGGAATAAAGATTGGCCAAAGAATAGACTTGGCCTTTCCTATTGGCTGACGAGCAAAGAAAATCCACTTACTGCCCGAACAATGGCCAATAGAATTTGGGCGCAGATTTTTGGCAGAGGTTTGGTAAATACACTGGAAGACATGGGAACGCAGTCTGATCTCCCCAGCCATAAAGAATTGCTGGACTGGCTATCTGTACGCTTGATGGAGGATCATGACTGGAAACTTAAACCCCTGATCAGGGACATAGTGCTTTCAGGCACCTACCGACAGTCCTCAGTATCCTCTCCTGAACTTCATCAAAAAGATCCTGAAAACAAGTGGTATGCACGTGGCCCACGTTTTCGCCTAAGTGCCGAACAGGTAAGAGACCAAGCATTGGCCACTTCGGGTCTTTTGAGTAAAAAAATGTATGGCAAGGGGGTTATGCCTCCCCAACCCGATAAAGTCTGGCAAACTGTTTACAATGGACAATCCTGGAAGATCAGCGAAGGTGAAGACCGCTACAGAAGGGCAGTATACACTTATCTTAAACGTACCAGCCCCTACCCTTCCTATATAAGCTTTGACGGGGGAAGCCGTGAAATTTGCGCCATCAGCAGGACAGTGACCAATACACCGCTTCAAGCATTGGTCACAATGAATGACCCAGTATACCTTGAGGCTGCTTATCAACTGGCCGTTCAAATGGAATCCCAACAAAAATCTATCCCCTGGGCTTACGAAAAATTAGTCTTTCAGGAAATAAGTCCCACTAAATTGAAAAACCTGGAAGACCTCTACCATTTTGCGCTGGAGGATTTTAATAAAAAGCCAGAATCCGTGAAAGAATGGCTTCAATTTGCACCCCAAGAGAAACAATCTGCTTCTCTTGCCGCCTTTGCGGTAGTGGCCAATGCTATCATGAACCTCGACGAATACTTAACCAAATCCTGACATGGACAATTTGCACAAACTCATGGTCGAGCGCTTTGAAAGAGAGCTAAAAAACCAAACCAGAAGACATTTTGTGAAAAACTGCGTGAGTGGTATGGGAGGATTGGCTTTAGGTTCCTTGTTTTCCGGCTGTCAACAACCCAAGCCGGCCGGCATTAAACTCACAGAAAGAGACCTCAACCCTTTGGCTTCTATGGCTCCTCCTTTTTCTCCAAAGGCTCAATCAGTCATCTATCTGCACATGGCAGGTGCTCCTTCCCAATTAGAAATGTTTGATTATAAACCCGAATTGGCCAAGCTTCACAATCAGGAGTGCCCTGAATCGCTACTTCAAGGAAGAAAATTTGCTTTTATCAGAGGGAGGCCTAACCTTTTGGGTCCTCAGGCCATTTTTGAACAATCTGGAGAATCAGGTAACTGGGTGTCAGATTATATGCCCCATTTCAAACAAGTCGTGGATGAGGTAGCCTTTTTGAAGGCTGTTCATACCGATCAGTTCAACCATGGACCCGCCCAACTTTTTATGCAAACTGGCAGTCCAAGAATTGGCAGGCCTAGTATTGGCTCTTGGGTGACTTACGGCCTTGGTTCAGAAAATCAAAATCTTCCAGGATTTGTCGTGCTTACCTCAGGAGGAAAAACGCCCGATGCTGGTAAAAGTGTATGGGGCAGCGGCTTTCTCCCTTCCGTGTACCAGGGGGTACAGTGCAGGGCCAAAGGAGATCCAGTCTTGTACATAGACGACCCCAAAGGCATGTCCCGAGATGTAAAAAGAAAGATGCTCGATGCCATTAAAGATATCAACGAGGAGGAGTTTCAAACCTATGCCGATCCTGAAATTCTAACGCGTATCAATCAGTACGAGATGGCCTACCGCATGCAAATAGCAGTTCCGGAGGTGATGAACATCAATGACGAACCTGAATACATTCACCAACTCTACGGAACTGAACCCGGTGAAGAATCCTTCGCTAACAACTGTCTTTTGGCCAGGAAAATGGTAGAAAAGGGGGTGAGATTCGTGCAGCTTTATGATTGGGGCTGGGATGCGCATGGCACCGACAAAAGTACCGCCATTGACATCGGAATGAGGGATAAATGTCGCCAAATAGACCGGCCAATCACTGCTTTATTAACTGACCTGAAACAAAGAGGTTTACTGGACAACACCCTTGTGGTCTGGGGAGGAGAGTTTGGCAGAACACCTATGCAGGAAAACAGAGAGGGTAAAACCCACAGCTATATGGGCAGAGATCACCATGTAGATGCGTTTACCATGTGGATGGCAGGCGGTGGTATCAAAAAAGGCGTTTCTTATGGACAAACAGATGACATAGGTTTTTCAGGAGTAGATGAAAGAGTATCGGTACATGACGTACATGCCACCATCCTTGAGCTACTGGGCTTTAACCATGAGTCTTTTACTTTTGATTTTCAAGGAAGACCCTTTAGGTTAACAGATGTAGCAGGGGAAGTTATCCGGGATATTTTGGCTTAATGAAGCAATAATCTCACTAGGAATATCTTCGATAACAACATTTGGTGCCTAAATTAACGGGAATTGCATTCTAAAATTGATGAAAACTACTTCAGAAAAATCATTGGGGATTTTGAAGAAGCACTCAAAAAGGAATAAAATGTTATATAGGTATATTCTATCATTCACAATCGCATTACTCCTGATCTCTTGTGCAAAATCAACGCAGCCTAAGCTTGTTATTCCCTATTCCGAAAAGGAAATAAACGTAGATGGTGTAATTGATGCCGAGGAATGGGATCAAGCTGCCTTCATTGAAAAATTGATTGCACACTGGGAAAAGGGTGCCACTGATAAAACAAAGTTTAAGGCTTTTGTATCTAGCAATTATTTCAATTTTAGCTTCCACGTTTGGGACCATACACCTGTTACAATACCCTTTGAAAAGGAATTATCTGTAGCGGGAGGAGATCGGGTTGAGCTGTTTTTTTCCAGTGACACCGCTTTGGTAAAGTATTACAGTATTGAAATGGACCCAAGAGGAAATATACTTGATTATTCAGCCAAATATTACCGCGATTTTAATGACTCCTGGGATTTTAAAAATATAAAGGTAGCAACAAAAATCACAGACACCGGATACATTGTGGAAGGAAGAATTTCTTTAGCGGAACTAAGGGAATTGGGAATTTTAAACCCCTTTTATCTAGGTATTTTCAGGGCTGATTATAAAAGCAACATGTCTGAAGATGTTAGCTGGTATTCCTGGATAAAACCTCGAAATCCAACTCCTGACTTTCATATTCCATCTGCCTTTGGAGAAGTTGAATTTACAAAATAACACAAGTAAAGTCCTTCTTCTTAAGTTGCTATTCTTTGAAAATAGGATATCCCAAGCAATAGATATCCTCCAATATGAGTGGATTTAAATCTTTTTTAAATAATAGAGAATACAGGTTGACGGAGAAATTCAAATCAGCCTTTGCACCCATTGCAACGGTCAGCTTTTTAAATTAACCATTCAAAGCGCAAAACCTACAAATATTATATAACGGGGAAAACGTTAAACTTAAAATTTTAAGCACTTAGGTAAATCCGTTTCAGCTGGGCTGTTAATTCACCCGACAATTGCTTTAAGCCAGATGAAAGCTGTTACCAATAGTCTCTTCCAATAACTGTATCGTAACCTTATTCCTTAAATGAATAAATAAAGATGAATTATCACGGTCAATCCACTTCAGAAATCTATCAAGAGCTTAGCACAAGCAAAAAGGGTTTGGATAGTGTAGAAACGGAAAAAAGGCAAAAAAAATACGGGAAAAACGAACTGGTCCAAAAAAAGAAAATTTCTGTTTTTAGCTTATTCCTTCATCAGTTTAAAGATGTAATGATTTTTATTTTGCTGGTAGCTGCTGTAATTTCTTTCATTGTAGGGGATAGTAAAGATACCGTTGTCATTTTAATCATTGTTTTACTGAATGCGATTATCGGTTTTGTACAGGAGTACCGAGCTGAAAAAGCACGGTAATTACCAAAGGCAGAGGGGAAGGAATTGTTGTGGGCACAGGCATGAATACAGAAATTGGCCGCATAGCAGCGCTTTTACAGGAGGACAAAATAAAATGACGGTGAAAGATTGTTGGATTTCACCGGAAGCCAAAGCAATCGATGATTATACACCCGAACAAAAACTAAAAATTGTAAAAGCCCTTCAAAATAAGAATCATTATGTAGCCGCTACCGGAGATGGTGTGAATGATGCCCCTGCATTAAAACGAGCAGACATCTGTATTGCTATGGGTATTACGGGTACAGATGTTTCTAAGGAAGCGGCAGATATGATTTTATGAGACGACAATTTTGCCACCATTATTCTTGCCGTTCGCGAAGGGCACCGAATATTTGACAATATTCGCAAATTTGTAAAGTATATTCTGACAGGAATACTGGTAAAATTTGGACAATCTTTTTGGCTCCACTGCTGGGTTTACCCATTCCCCTTTTACCCATCCAGATTTTGTGGGTTAATTTAATCTCTGACGGCTTGCCTGCGTTGGCATTTTCTTCCGAACCAGCGGAAGAAAACATTCTAAAACGACCACCAAGAAAAACGAATGAGAGCATTTTTTCAGGAGGTATTGGGATCCATATACTTTGGGTGGGACTACTTATGGGTGCAGTGTGTTTAAGCACACAAGCCTGAGCTATTCACGTTGATAACCCCAAATGGGCGACAATGGTTTTTACAGTACTTAGCCTTTCACAAATGGGGCATGCTTTGGCCATCCGAAGTAATATTAAATCCCTATTTACATTAGGCGTTTTCGGCAACAAACAATTGATTATTGCGGTGCTAATAACCGTTATTTTGCAGCTAGCTGTGATTTATTCGCCATTTTTACAAGGTATCTTCAGAACCCAAGCCCTTACTTTCACAGAATTAGCAATCTGTATCGGTTTGTCAAGCATAGTGTTTTAGGCCGTGGAATCCGAGAAATGGATGAAAAGGCTAAAAAAGAAAAGGACCCATTCATGAAAAATACCCTGGGAAAACCATGCCCTACGATGACAAGTAAAGATTGCCTGCTAAAGAAAATTGAGCTTAGGTAAAAGGATAAAGAAACAAATTAATAAATTCGAACTAAAGGAAGACAATTCCCTCGCTAAGAAATCTGATATTTTACATGATTTTCTTTAGCAATAGTCAACAAGCAAATAAAAATAAATGAACAATAAAGCATTATTAAAAAAATTCTACACCTCTTTTTCTAAAGGTGATAGTACCGGAATGGCGGAATGTTATCATAAAAACATAGTCTTCAGAGACCCTGTCTTTGGAACACTCAAGGGTGATCGCGCATTCAAAATGTGGGAAATGCTACTCTCTAATAAAAAGAAGGATACGGAAATTAGTTTTGACATTGCCCGAATTTCTGATGAAAAAGGGAAGGTAAATTGGGTGGCCGAATATGTCTATGGAGAAAAAAACAGGAAAGTAATCAATAAAGTTAGTGGTGAATTTAAATTTAAGGACGGTGAAATCATTGAACATATAGATTCTTTTGATTTGTGGAAGTGGACCAAACAAGCGATGGGAACTGTTGGTTATTTGATTGGATGGACTCCATTTATGAAAAGTAAAATTCAAAAAACCACGAATAAAAAATTAGACAAGTTTATTGCAGATCAAAGCATAGACTAGGATCGATAGCATTTATCCCTTTGAATGAGAAAGGCCGATTCTATCCATCTGAAGATCTAAGCCCTTCGATAAAGTTAACCTTAATTGCCAACTGGAATTGCCATGTCACCAATAACCTAATATCACTTGCCCATCCCTATTATAAAAGCGTTGGGTTTGAATTTGTTGAGGAAAGTGCTTTTAATGATGCCAATTGTTACATCTATGCGTTAAAATCGAAATTGGAAATAACTCCTCTAATCCATGAAAAAGCATAACCCATGAAAAACTTAATTTTTATCTTCTGCATTCTCATGCTCTCTAGCTGCAAACAAGAAAGACCTATTGAAGCGGAAGAATCTCGTCCTAATATCATTCTAATTATGGTAGATGACCTAGGCAAGGAATGGATTAGTCATTATGGAGCAGAGGATATTTCAACGCCAAATATTGATGCATTGGCAGAAAGTGGGGTCTCGTTCAACAATGTATATTCAATGCCACAATGTACGCCCACAAGAGTCACCTTATTAACAGGACAATACCCTTTCAGGCATGGTTGGGTAAATCATTGGGATGTCCCACGCTGGGGAGGAGGTACACATTTCGACGAAACAATGAATCCGACCATCGGTAGAGAAATGAAAAAGGCCGGTTACACCACCTGTATTGCGGGCAAATGGCAAATCGATGATTTTCGAGTTGAACCAGATGCACTGACAAAAAATGGCTTTGATGAATTTTGTATGTGGTCCGGTTATGAATCAGGAATAGAAGCAAGTGCTAACCGGTATCAAGATCCTTATATCTATACAAAAGAAGGCAGCAAAACCTACAAAGGAGAGTTTGGACCCGATGTATTTAAAGGTTTTATTATTGACTTCATTGACAATAATAAAAAGAAGCCGATGTTCATTTACTTTCCTATGGTTCTGACACATACTCCCTTCGTGAATACCCCAACTGACTCTGCTACGGACAATTTGGGAAAGCATAAAGCCATGGTAAAATACACCGATCGAATTACTGGTGAAATAATTCAAGCCCTAGAGGATGCTGGCATCAGAGACAATACCATAATTCTTTGGACCACTGATAATGGGACAACTGGAGCGATCACAGGGAGAAGAAACGGGTTGAATGTAAAAGGCGGAAAGGCAAAAACAATTGAATCCGGGATCAGTGCACCATTTATTGTCAGCTGGCCTGGAATAATCAAACCGAACAGGATTTCGGATGCATTAATTGACTTTACTGATTTATTTCCTACTTTTCTTGATCTAGCAGGGGTAGAACCACAAAGGGAGTTGACAATTGATGACAAGTCCTATAAGATTGATGGTTACTCCTTTAAGGATGTTTTACTGAAGAACAAGGAGGAATCAAACCGAGAATGGATACTTGGCATGGGAGGAGGAAACAATGCCGCCCTCACAAAAAACGGGGTTGAAAATCAATACCTTTTCAGAGATAGGGTATTGCGAAACAAGGGATACAAGCTTTATATCAATTCGAAAAGGGAGCCCGAAAAATTCTTTGATTTAATTAAGGATAGCAAGGAAAGCAATAACCTGATTGATAGCCTAAATACGGAAGAAAGAAACAGTAATTTCAACCAGCTTTATAAAGTTTTAGAAACATTCCCTCAAAAGGACAATGACCCAAAATACCACCTCAATCCACCTCAAGCCTGGGATGTAAAAGTAACGGAAGAAAGCCAGCTTTGGAAAAAGTAAGTTTTGGAAATATAACTTTTGGGTACTCACCTAATTTCAAATACCAAAAGCATTAAACCTCAATAATTCACATTGATTATCACAAATATTTTTCCCTCGCCACCCAATTGACCGCATTGCTCAGGATTAGCTGAAACTCTGGAGCGCTAAAAGACTTGGCATCATGGCCTAAAAGGGTCTGAAAAACCCTCCCTTTTCCATAATTGTACGACCATGCCAATGGTTCATCATTTCCTGTGACAGTGGACCTGGCACTGAATAGAGGCTCAACGGGTTGATCCCCCTTTTGATTAAAATACAATTCATCAAAAGTAGAAAAATCCTTTACTCCTGAAGTAATTGGATGCTTGCTATTCGAAATATTAACCGAAAATTCACCATAACTATCGTGTCCACTATCGGCATCGTGATCCCAAACCCTACGAACTATTTCCCTGTACTCGGGCCAATCCGATTCACCTGCATTGGGAAGAGAGAAGTGAAAAGCGCCATTGGCAAAATGAAGCACCATTAACCCTCCTCCTTGTTTCAAATAATTTATAAATGAATTTTTAGATGCTTCTGACAATGCATTGGGGTTTTCCCAATTCGCATAGTTCAGAATTAATGCGTCATAATCATCGAGATCATATTGAGAAAGGTCTTCAATGTTTGTGGAAATATCCACATAGAAATCACCATTGCTTTCAATGGCTGATTTAATAAGGGAAGAAGTTTCCTGCCACGGGTGTGCAGGATGATGGTTTCCAGTTAATAACAATGCTTTCCGTGACTTTTGATAAAGATGTTGGGTTACTTCTTCATCCTCAAAATACTTTGCTTCTACTCCGCCTTCGGGAACATCGGCACCTGAAGCCCAGACGATCCCATTAAGAATTATTTTTCTGAAATTAGCATTTTGCCAGTTTGAAAAAAAATGTCCCATGGTGGTGCTAAAACCTCTCCCACCATCTTGCCTTTCAACTGCCCAAGCCACTGCATTGCCATTGCCCTCTAATCCTTCCAATTCTGGAACTTCCGCTATAAGCTTTAAACGATTGTCATGGTCTTGAAAACGGATATTGAAATAATATTCGTCTTTCAATTTGAATGGTTGCAGACCAGATAAAATGGGGTGTTTGGCATTGGGAAACACAAGGTCGCTCTCCATCGTCTTTATAGCAGAATACCAATTTCTTTCCCCTTGATCATCCTGCCAATCAAAATAACCCCCTCCCCAGTCCATTACCTTCTTGCCCATTTCGTCTGATGCAAATGTTGAGAAATGAATCAAGGAGAGACCACAGCCCCTATCCATTTGCCTTTGCATTATTTTCATTCGCTCTTCGGTCATAAAAGGGACATCGGAACCCAAATGTCCGTCACGACCATCAGAAACAAAAAGTATTAGATCAGCCTCTTCCAGACTTTCTGGATCATCAGGCCAACCATTAAAATGGATCTCAGTGGCTATTCCTTTTATATTGGAATTGTCCAGCATCGTTTTCATCAGCCTGACAGATTTGATGTATTCATGGGCTTTAGGGCCATGGCTTTTTTGACCTGCTATCAATACTATTTTTTTTGCTTTAACAATTGGCTCAAAACCCACTGTCTCAGCAGGTAGACTAATACAGGTTAAATAAAGCAATAATAGTAGCTGAAATGGAATTAATCTATTCATAATATAAATTGAATTTTCACTCATTTAATAACTTTTTAAAAACCATTATCGGCTGAAATTTTAATGCTGATTGCTTTTAGATCAACAATCCTTAAGAAAATCCAAGCCTCAATATAAATCCAAGCTGTTTCAAATTAACTTTAATTTACGAAATCCTTTGCACCACAGTGTAATATATTGGCCTTTTCTAAACTAATTTCAATTCTGTCAAATTTAAAGCACTAAAAAAACGATAAGAATTTCTAAAAGGGATGACGATATGTTTTTCATTAAGATTTTCATACCGCCTCGATTTTTTGCTGCGTTTTTGCAGCGAACTACTCCTTTCTTAGGAAGTATTGAAATCACGTAATCCCGGATTATGTAATAGGATTTCCTGACCTTTCTAAGTAAGTGGCGTAATCACAAGAAAATCAGGCAATTTGGAGGCTGAGACATAGCACCGATATGGTAATACAGGAAAAGCCATAAAATAACTGATTTTGAAACGATTCCACCACGTAATAGAATAGCTATTGCAAATTTCAGGTCAATAGAGTATTTACTGCCTAAGCCCATCTAACGCTGTAAAGATTAACTCGTTTTCATTGGTAAAAGTGGATTGTTTAATTGTTCTCTAGCCCTCATAGGCGAGTAATTATCATAACCACAGGTACAAGACCATGGTGAAAAAGTAGAAATAAAATTATTTTGACGGTATTGTCGCATTTTTGTGCAACAAAACTGAAAAAAGCTCTACCTATTTTAGCTTCACTCCCTTACTTTTCCCACGCCTTAGAATTCCATTTAACCCTTTAAAATTTATACTATTAAACATTAAAAATCAGCCCTTAAATCAAGTTTTTATTGACATAGAGCCAGTTTTAGCTTATCTCACACAGGTCAGAAAAGAACTTCCAATCAATTTTATATCGCGCCTGTGAAAAGGCGCTACCAGTAACAAACTGTTTATCAAGCTTGGAAAGAACACCAGCGGTAACAAATTCTGCAGATTCTTTAAACATCTGAAGAATAGAAATAGCTACTGTCTGAAAATCAAGAGGAGATGATCTAAAAAAATGGGCAGCTTTAGAACAGTAAAGGAATTATTTTGGCGGTATTGTTGCCATTTTTTAGCAACAATGATGACAAAATCCCGACGTCAGTTAGGCTACCTATCGTTACTTATCAATGTCTTCGAATCCGGGTTAAACTAATTTTAAGTATATTGAGGGTAAAATTTGATCACCTAATTTTGTCTAATGATACTTAAATCTATCTTCGGATTTCTCTTATGGGGAATGGCGGCCTCAAACCTCACCGCACAAGAAATATATGCTATTTCGCCCTCAGCAAAAAAGATCCTCTTTCTTGGGAATAGCATAACCTATTCTGGGCAATATGTAGACTATGTAGAAACCTACCTTAGGCTTTCCCATCCTGATAGGGACTGGGATTTTATAAATGTAGGCTTGCCTAGTGAAACGGTTTCAGGACTTTCTGAGGAAGGTCATGCTGGTGGTAAATTCTCCAGACCTGACTTACACGAAAGATTAGACAGGATACTGGATGAGATAAAACCAGATCTCATTTTATCCAATTATGGAATGAACGATGGTATTTACCTTCCATTTAATGAGGAACGATTTGATGCTTATAAACAAGGACAAAGAAAATTACATCAGAAAGCTTTGGCCATAGGTGCTCAAATCATACACAGTACACCTCCTATATATGATGAGAATAAAGGGGCAGCTTATGCCAATGTTTTGGACATCTATTCCTCTTGGCTGGTAAGTCAAAGATATACTGAAAATTGGGAAGTAATTGATTTACATTGGCCCATGAGGAAATTCCAAGAGGACCAACGACAGGTTAATCTTTCTTTTGAATTGGCAAAAGATGGGGTTCATCCGGCTGACCAAGGCCACTGGATCATGGCTAGAAGCCTACTCCAGGGAATTGGGGAGGCAAAAAACCTTACTGAAGATCAACCTGAATTAGTTTTTAGCAATATGAATCAAGGCCTAGAAGTCCTTGCTCTTGTTAAAGAAAAACAATCCATTACCAAAGATGCCCTATTAAACCATATTGGCCATAAACGGCCAGGGATGAAAAAAGGCCTTCCATGGAAAGAAGCAAGTATAAAAAGAGCCGCTATTCTTGATGAAATTAACAACCTTATTAGAAGATAAGGCAGGAATAGCGGCTCTTCTTGTAAGAATTAAATCTCTTAATTTATATAAATGGTTTTCTCTTTCTTTGGGATTATTTCACCAAAGGAGGTCAAGCTGTAGCCTTCTTCTTTCATTTTTCTTTCAAACAAGTCCACTTTATCTGGGTCCACGGCCATCAATAAACCGCCACTTGTTTGTGGGTCTGCCAATATTAGTTTATCCCTATCAGAGGTTATGGATATGCCATTTCCGTAGCTATCCCAGTTTCTGTGTGTTCCACCGGGAATGCATTCTAAATCTATATACTTTTGGACAAAGTCAAAACACGGAATTTTATCCAGTTCAAGTTGCGCTGAAAACGAAGCCCCCTTGCACATTTCTGTAAGGTGGCCGCCTAAACCAAAACCTGTAACATCCGTCATCGCATGAACTTCTGACCAGGCAGCTGCTAATGCGCCGATGTCATTAAGCTTCAGCATTGATGTTTTGGCCAAAAGGACATCCACTTTATCTGCCAGTTCTTTTTTCTCAGCGGTGGTCACCATCCCAACTCCAATTGGTTTGGTCAGGTACAAACGATCACCTATTTTTGCTGTGCTATTTCTTTTCACCTGATTGATAGCGATTTTTCCGGTCACAGCCAAACCAAAGATAGGCTCTGGTGCGTCTATACTATGGCCTCCTGCAAGTGGAATGCCCGCCTTATGGCATACTGACCTTCCTCCCTCTAACACCTTACTGGCTACAGCAGCAGGTAATTTGTAGATGGGCCAACCCAAAATAGCAATGGCCATTAAAGGCTTGGCTCCCATCGCATAAATATCGCTTAATGCATTGGTAGCTGCTATGGCTCCAAAGTCAAAGGGATCGTCTACAATCGGCATAAAGAAGTCTGTAGTACTAACGATAGCTGTTTCCCCATCTAAACTAACCACCGCAGCATCATCACTTTCTTCATTCCCCACCAGTAGATTTGGGAAACTAATTTTCCCAGAATCCTCACTTTGGAGGATCTCACTTAAAACTGCTGGAGATATTTTACAACCGCAACCTGCACCATGGCTGTATTTTGTAAGTTTTATTTCCTGATTTTCCATAAATTTATCATTCTATATTAATGAGTGAAGCAGCCACCTCTGAAAGTCGCTCAATACTCAAGGAAATTTCCCCCACAATGGTTTTGGATTTTTTATTTAGTCCTTTGGCATAAGCCTTGTCGTAATAACTTAAAATAATGATTGCCGCTTCTGTCATTTCTCCATTTTCAATATGGCTTATAGCCAGTTCACAATTCTCTTTACCCAACTTTTTAGCAATTTTATGGGTGGACTGAATTAATTTCTCCTTGGGAAGACTTCCATAGTCTTTTACCAATACTTTAAGTCGTTGTTCTTTTGGCAAAACGATGTGGAACCGAGAGGATTCTTCCATTAAATGGTACAGAGGAGCTATCAGGTGGGTCTTACCTATTATGAAGGACTCATCCTCCAACCAAATGGGTTGTTCAAGAGAAAAACTCAAAAATTTTTCCAAAACATCATTCTGAAATTGTTCTGAACTAGGTTGAATCTCCTCCTTGTGACTACCAAAGGCTGACCCTTGGTGGTGTGCCAACCCCTCGAGGTCTACTACTTGTGCCCCCATTTTTTCCATCTCCTCAAGAAGCCGGGTCTTCATGGAACCAGTAGTACCAGCTACAATTTTAAGCTTCATCGGTTTATCAAAAAAGGAAAGCAGGTAGTTTCTATAGGATTTATAGCCTCCATTCAATACATGAATTTCAAAACCATAAAGTTCAAGTAACCAAGCAAGACTCGATGACCGCATTCCACCTCTCCAACAATGTATAAGCAACTTTTGGGAACCAAAGGATTCAGCAATTTCAATAAAGCGCACCAATTGTGGACCTATCAATTTCAGACCAGTCTTAATTGCTTTTTCCCTACCTTCTTGCTTGTATATGGTGCCGATTGTAGCCCTTTGAGTATTGTCAAACAAAGGGAAACTAATTGCCCCAGGAATATGTCCAGCTGCATACTCTCCAGGAGACCGCGTATCCAAAACAGGGAAATCATTCTTGTTCCTTAAAAATTGATCAATTTCAATTACTTGCATAAGAAGTGGGCACTTAATTTCAGGAGCAATATTGCAATTTTTTGATTCCCTTTTAGCTACATTTTGTAGCAAAAACCACAATATTAACAGACACAATGGAATTTGCTATACTTAATTCAATTTAACAATAAAACAACGAAAGAGGTAAAGTGCATTCTTCATCTAAAACCAAAAAAACCGGTTGCTGACACAACCGGTTTAATTTATTTTAAAGTTATTACTTACTATTTACCCTCTAAGGCATTAGCTCCGGCAACAATTTCAAGAATTTCGTTGGTAATGGCTGCTTGCCTTGTTCTATTGTAAACAAGTTTCAAATCTTTCAAAATATCTCCTGCATTGTCTGTAGCCTTACTCATGGCTGTCATTCTGGCGCCGTGCTCTGAAGCATTACTATCCAAAATAGCTTTATAAAACTGTATTTTTAAAGAATTAGGCACTAACTCCTCAATGATATAATCTCTGGAAGGTTCAACGATATAATCTCGTTGGGACTTGTTGACCCCTCCTTCTGCCTCCATTTTGGATATTGGCAGAAACTGTTCTTTAACTACTAATTGGGTAGCTACATTTTTAAATTGGTTGTATACCAGAATCACCTCATCAAATTCCCCATTAACGAAGGCCTCCATAACAAACTCAGCGGCCTCTTTTATTGGTTGGAATGAGATCTTCTCAAACAATCCAGCATAATCAGAAACCAAGGGGAAATTTTGCTTTTTAAAGAAGTCCATGGCCTTTTTACCGACAGGCATGACCGTGATTTTCTTCTGCGGGTTTTCCAAAAAAGCTACATTGGTTGCTTTAATAACATTGGAATTAAAAGCACCACACAAACCTTTATCAGATGTAATGGGAACAATCAGAAGGTTGTTTACACTACGTTCCTGAGCATACACGATATCTGCTACTCCTTCTGCTCCTGAAGAAATATTATTTAGGATGGAAGTTAGTTTTTGAGAATAGGGTCTCATCTGCACAATTTTTTCCTGTGCCCTTCTCAGTTTAGCAGCCGCTACCATTTTCATAGCTTTGGTGATCTGCTGGGTAGAGCTTACCGAATTGATCCTTTCTTTTACTTCCTTTAGATTCGCCATAATTATTCTATATCCTTCTTATATACTGTTTAAGACCAGTGCTAATTAAGCTTTGTATTTAGGAGCTAACTCCTCAACAGCCTTCTTAAGCAAATTGCCTGCAGTATCCAGGTCTCCTTTATTGATAGCAGTAAGTGCTTCAGGATATTGAGCAATAATAAGGTTATAAAAATCCTTTTCGAATTGTCTAACTTTTCCAACAGGGATATTGTCTAATAAACCTCTAGAAGAAGCATAGATAATGGCTACCTGAAGGTCTACTCTTACAGGTGAGTATTGCCCCTGTTTCAGTATTTCCTGGTTTCTTCTACCTCTTTCAATAGTTCTCTTAGTGGTAGGGTCAAGATCTGATCCAAACTTAGAGAAGGCTTCCAATTCACGGAAAGCTGCCTGGTCTAGTTTCAAGGTACCTGCCACTTTTTTCATGGCTTTGATTTGTGCATTTCCACCTACCCGTGATACGGAAATACCCACGTTAATGGCAGGACGAATACCAGCGTTGAAAAGGTTAGTTTCCAAAAATATTTGTCCATCGGTAATGGAGATAACGTTGGTAGGTATATAAGCAGAAACGTCACCAGCTTGTGTTTCGATAATAGGCAAAGCTGTAAGAGATCCGCCTCCTTTTACCAAGGGAGCCAAGGAAGGTGGCAAATCATTCATTTGTTTTGCTATCTCATCAGATGAGTTAATCTTAGCTGCTCTTTCTAACAATCTGGAGTGAAGGTAAAATACATCTCCAGGATATGCTTCACGTCCTGGAGGTCTTCTTAACAACAAAGAAACCTCACGGTAAGCTACAGCTTGCTTGGAAAGATCATCATAAACTACCAAAGCTGGTTTTCCGGTATCTCGGAAAAACTCCCCTATGGTGGCTCCCGTAAACGGGGCAAAGAATTGCATAGGTGCTGGATCTGCAGCAGATGCACTTACGATGACAGTATAAGGCAAGGCACCTCCTTTTTCAAGAGCTGCTACCACATTGGCGACAGTAGATGCTTTTTGACCTATAGCGACATAAATACAGAAAACAGGCTCTCCTTTTTCATAAAATTCCTTTTGGTTAAGGATAGTATCAATCGCAACAGCAGTTTTACCAGTTTGCCTATCACCAATGATCAATTCCCTCTGTCCTCTTCCAATAGGAATCATGGCATCAATAGATTTGATACCAGTTTGTAATGGTTCGGTTACTGGCTGACGGTAGATTACACCAGGAGCTTTCCTTTCAAGAGGCAATTCATAAAGGTCTCCTTGGAGCTCACCTTTACCATCAATAGGAATTCCTAAGGTGTTTACCACCCTACCCAACATACCATTTCCTACTTGAATGGAGGCAATCTTTTTGGTTCTTTTAACGGTATCGCCTTCTCTTACAGATTTAGCTTCTCCAAAGAGTACAGCACCTACATTGTCTTCTTCCAAATTGAGAACCATGGCTCTTAAACCATTCTCAAATTCGATCAACTCCCCAGCTTGCACTTTAGAAAGTCCATAAATTCGGGCTACACCGTCACCGACTTGGAGCACAGTACCCACTTCTTCCAATTCCGCTTGAGTCTTGGCTTCCGAGAGTTGCTCTTTCAATATTGCCGAAACTTCATCAGGTCTTACATCTGCCATTATTGTATAGTATTATTGATTACAGCTTAATTTCTTCTTAATATTTTTTCTCATACAAGTTCTGGGTGAAATCCAGACGCAATTGTTGCAACTTGTTCTTGATCGATTCGTCAAGTTGTTTGTCACCAATTCTTAGAACAAAACCACCAATAAGGTTTGGGTTGATCTTCTCTATAAGTTTTACTTTGTCTTTGCCAGAAACATCCTTAACGATGTCCGTGAAAGAATTTCGCAGTTCATCATCCAGCTGAATGGTACTTACCACTTCTGCAGTTTGTATTCCAAGGTGCTCATTGTATAACCTGAAAAATGCACTGGCCATTTCTGGAAGCAATGCTGTTCTGCCTTTTTTACCAACTAATTCAAAAAACCTTATCGTCAATGCATCGGCATTTTTCCCGGCAAGTAACTTTAAAATATTTAATTTTTTCTCAGAACTTATGACAGGACTTTTAACCATATCTGAAAAAGATGAATCTCCAGTACTCAAGGATAAAACAGTTGTCATATCTGAATGTACCTTTTCCAATTCATTTCTTTCTACTGCCAGTTCCAGCAGTGATTTTGCGTAACGAGAAGCTACTCTATATGCTGACATTCCTACAGGTTAGTTTAATTTTATATCCTTAACAAATTCTTCTACTAGTTGTTTTTGCGAAGCTTCACTGGAGAGGTTTTGTCTCATCAGTTTTTCAGCAACCAGTAGGGAAAGCTCAGCTACCTGAATCTTTACATCAGTTAAAGCAGCTTGCTTTTCATTTTCTATGACAGCTTTTGCATCTTCAATCATTTTGGCACCAGCTTTGGCCGCTTCTCCTTTTGAAATTTCCATAGTTTGAGAGGCAAACTCATTTGCTGATCTCAAAATCTCATCTCTTTCCACTCTGGCCTCTTGGATCAAAAGCTCATTACCAGCGACAAGATTTTCCATTTCCAGCCTTGCATTTTCAGCCTCATTCAAAGATGCCTCAATAGTGCTGTCCCGCTCATCGAGCGCGGAAAGAATTGGCTTCCAAGCGAATTTGGCTAAAATGAAAAACAAGATGGCAAAACCTATCAGTTGCCAAACAATCAAACCTAAATCAGGACTAATCAGATCCATTTTGTATATTTTTTAACGCTAAATATCAGTTTTGTTCAATAATTAAGAAAGGACCGGCCTATTGCCGGTCCAATTTCTGTTTCTAGAAAGTAAGATTACCGTTAAGTGCGATAAGTAGACAAACTACTACTGCAAACAAGGAAATCACTTCAATAAGGGCAGCGATGATCAACATTGCAGTCTGGATTTTACCAGAAGCTTCAGGCTGACGTGCAATACCTTCCATGGCTTGTCCACCGATTCTACCAATACCCAGTCCTGCGCCTACTGCAGCAATTCCAGCACCGATACCAGCACCCATAAGTGCAAAACCGGCAGTCAATAATAATGAAGTTAACATACTTGTTTTTTATTTAATTTAATTGAACAAAGAATTTCATAATTAATGCTCATGTCCATGCTCAACAACAGCCGAACCAATGTACATGGCAGAGAATAAAGTAAATACATAAGCCTGAATCGTGGCTACCAATAATTCGATCACATTAATGAATACGACCATCAGTGTGGAAGCTACGCCTACTACGTAAGATTCAAAAACAAAGATCAATCCTATGAAACTTAAGATTACAATGTGACTAGCGGTGATCGCAACAAATAATCGAACAGTAAGTGCAAAAGGCTTTGTAAACAAGCCAATAATCTCCACTGGAACAATGATTAATAATAACGGAAGCGGAACACCTGGAGTAGCCACCACATGTCTCCAATAATCTTTATTACCGTTAAAATTGGTAATGAAGAAGGTAATCATCGCTAAAGTAATTGTCACAGCGATGTTTCCGGTAAGGTTGGCTGCGCCTGGTACTAATCCCAAAAGATTTCCTATCCAAATAAAGAAGAATAAGGTCAAGAGATAGGGAGTGAATTTTTTGTACTTGGGGCCAATGTTTGGACGAGCGATTTCGTCTCTCACAAAAATAACTATTGGCTCCACAAATGAGGCTATACCCCTAGGGGCTTTGTTGGGATGCTTTTTATAGTAACTAGAAGCAGAAAGCATGAGATAAAAGGTGACTGCCAATATCAAAAATAGCATGGCCACGTTCTTTGTGATACTCAAATCAGTAAAGGATCTACTTTCATCTACTGACTGGAGTTTGTCATTCTCATCTATATAGTACCCGTTATGCTCTACCCCAAAATGGTGGGTATCCTGATCCACAAAAGCAGAAGAGGAATAAAACTCTACACCTCTGTCAGAAGAATAGATTATGACAGGAAGAGAGAGTGTTACATGAGTATGTCCTATGGTGGCAAAATGCCATTCATGAGAATCTTTAATATGATGCATAATGAAGCTCGTTTTATCTTCATCACCACCTGATGCAGCCATAACTGCTGCAGAAAATGTCAGTAAAATTACTGACATTAAGATACTTAACCTTATAACTTTGCGGACCATCAAAACAATTTTTATCCCCTATTTCGAATGAAGGTGCAAATTAGTTATTAAGCCGTACATATCAAACAATAAGTACAACAAATAAATGATAAAGAAATCCACAACAAACCAAAGTAAATTTTCATGACCTAGCCATAAAATCAAAAAAACGAAGAGAATACAGCAAAGAAGTCTAATAATAGTGGTGCCCAAAATGACAGAAACACTAGTAAATGTTTCTAGTTTTATCAATTTACCTGCCAAAAATCCTGTGACTCCGGTAAGCACAGCAAAGAAAAATAGTATTGGATAAATCAAGATATGCAACCAAGGTCCTGGCAATAATTGCTGGAAAAGCCATATAATTAACGCCAGGAGAAAGGTAAAAAAAAGTAAACTCAGAAATGGATTTTTAAATAAAGCCTTCATTTAATTTGTTTTATCTTAGGGTATAATGAAAGGTAAAACCTGACTTTATTTGTTTTTCTTAGGAGAAATTGACTTGAAAAGCTGGTAAAAAGCTATCGCTGTAGAAATAAAACAGCCCAACAACAAATAGAGTGGAAACTCCATGTTGCTGTTTAGATGTAACCTATATCCCAGATAGCTACCAAGTCCTATAATGGCACACATCTGAAAAGCCAACCCAAAGTATTTCACATATACTGGAGGATCAGTTTGAGGAAGCTTGTTTTTTGGTGTCTCCATCTTTTCTTTCCACTTTTAACTGACTATTGTTGCCCATATTACACTTACCATTAAACTCTGCGCCGTCCTCTATTATTAATTTTTTGGTGTATATGTCACCATAGATCAGCGCTGATTTTTTAAGGTAAAGTGATTCAGAACAATAGATATCTCCTTTGATCTGACCTGAAATCTCCACATCTCCAGCTCTAACATCTCCATTTACCTTGGCCGATTCTCCAATGATAATCTTTTTTTGTGAATCCAAAGAGCCATCCACCGTACCTTCTACACGGATATTTCCTTGAGAACCTATATTTCCTACTATAACTGTCCCTAATGCCACCAGATTACTGGAGGTAACAAGTTCTGTGGTGTTTTTTCTATCATCAGTATTTTTTGCCATATCTAATCAAAAGTAATAAATTCTTGGGGATCGAGTGGATTTCCTCTGTACCACAGCTCAAGGTGCAAGTGCTGCCCTGTAGTTTGCTCACCGGTATTTCCGATTATTGATAATATCTCCCCACCACGGATAGGGTCTCCAATGGATTTCAATATTACAGAATTATGTTTATAAATCGAAATCAATTCATTCGAATGCTGTACAGCTACTACATAGCCGGTCTCTAATGTCCAGCTAGAGAAAATCACCGTACCGTCAGCAATCGCTTTCACCGGTTCATTTTCTGCAGCCACTACATCCACTCCAAAATGATTTTGACTAGCAGAAAAGCCACTGGTTACAACCCCTTTTACTGGAGGGAAAAAATAATTATCTGAAAATGAACCGCTACTTATCCTTCCAAAACTCGTTTCCTCCAAAGGAAGCGATTCAAACTCGCCAATAATTTGCTTGGTAGCATCACTGCTTTTATAAAGATCTATTTCTCCCCGGTTCACCAGTTTATTTGCAGTATCAGGCCTTACAGGTTTGTTGTTTTCAAATTCTCCTGAAATGACACTTTGAATGTTTTTGACATATTGGTCTTTTGCATCTACCTCTAGGATCAAGGAATCAATCGTTTCAGATAGTGCATGGATCTTAACCATATTTTCTGTCTCTATATAAACCGGGTCAAACCACCTAGCCAATAAGCTTTTGGATAAAAACAGAGAAATTAAAAAACAGGTCATAAATACAAGCACTAACAATAATCCAACCCTGATCTTCGTAATATTAAAAGAGGTAATGACCGAGAAGTCCTCTTCCTTTCTAATTACTATCAGGAATCTGGTTTCTATCCAGTCGTTTATTTTCTGTTTAAGGCTCAATGGACACTTGTTTTAGATATTTATTTTTTACAAAAATAGAATTTAATTCCTTTCGTTTAAATATTTATTCCAAAAGAACTAATTTGGACAAGAATTCAAACATAAAAACATTGCAAAGGAACATTTTATTTTTCTTTTTGGCTATAGCCTTGAATCTGCTGCCTTCCTGCTCTTCGCAGAAAGACACATTTACCAACCGTTTGTATCATAACACAACGGCCAGATTCAACGCCTATTATTATGCCAAAGAAAAAATTCTTGAAATAGAGAATGAAATCGTAAATGAATACCAAGAAGACTTCTCCCAAGTACTGCCTGTTTTTTATCCCATAGACAGCGCTACAATCGAAACCAAGGAAGATCTTCTGAAGGAAGCGAGAGAGATGGCTTCTAAGGCAGTGGATTGGCATAAAATAAGTAAATGGGTAGATCCGTCTTACTTTCTTATAGGTAAGGTTGATTACTACAGGGGTCAGTATGAAGAAGCCCAAAACACTTTTAAATTCTTAAATGTCAACAGTAAGCAGGACGATGTCAGGCATATTGCATTGATACAGCTTTTAAGGTCTTTCATTGATCACAGGCAATTCAAGGATGCTAGTTTTGTTATTGATTTTCTTTCCAAGGAAGAAAATATCATCGATGAAAACAAACAGTATTTATACAAAACTTTGGCCTACTATTACGAAGCCAGGGAGGAAATGGACTTGATGGCTCCATCATTGTTCAAATCACTTGAGTATACCACGGACAATTCAGAAGCTTCAAGAATAAATTTCATATTGGCACAGTTGTATCAAAAAGCTGGTTTAGATGCGTTTGCCTACGAATATTACCAAAAATCAGTTTCTGGAAGTCCAAACTACGAACGCACCTTCTTTGCCCAGCTATATTCCCAGCAAGTGGCCGAACTTGAGCGGAGCAAGGACCTGGAACGGGTTCGTGATTATTATGACGACCTTTATAAAGACAATAAAAACATCGATTTTCGAGATGTCATACTTTTTGAAAAAGGCCGCTTTGAAAAAAAGCAAGGAAATTTGGATGAAGCCATTAGGTTATATTCTCTTGCTGCAAAAGAAATAACAGAAAACGACAGGCAAAAAGGATACATTTACGAGGCCCTTTCTGAGGTCTACCTTAACGATAAGGAAGATTTTTTGAAAACAAAATACTATCTGGATAGTGCTTTATCTAAATTTAAAGAGGCAGATAAAAATTATGGGCTATTAGCTGCCAGAAAAGTAATTTTCGATCAGTACGCTTTAAATTTTGAATTGTTGACCACCAACGATAGTCTCATTCAGCTAAGCCAATTAAGCCCCGAAGCGCAAGAAAAATTTGTCGTTGAATTTTTAGCTAAAGAGGAAGAAAGGTTAATCAAAGAAGCTGAGATGACTAAAGAAAAGAAGACTCAGGGTGTGTTTGACAACCTATTGGCTTTCGGAAGTAGCGGGGGAAGCTCGGGAGCTACTTTTTATTGGGACAATCCAGTAGCTATTCAAAGAGGGGCTTTGGAATTTTCTAAAATGTGGGGAAACAGACAACTCACCGACAATTGGAGAAGCAGCGACAGGGGTTTTCAAGAAGCTGCCAATTCGGAGGGAAGCAACACTAGCAATGAAAAAATCACAACAGAAAGCGAAAACACATCCGCCAATATTAATAAAACCCTTCCCGATAAAGCGTCCTTATTGAACCAAATTCCAAATTCTCCAGAACTTCGTGAAAAAATGTTGGAACAGATGGAAGAAGCCTACTTTAATTTGGGGAAATTGCTTTATTTCGATCTCAGGCAGCCACAAAAATCCATCGAATACCTGGAAGCTTTAATTGAAAAATATCCTCAAACGCTAAAAAAACCAGAAGCCTTTTACACTTTATTTCTGGCCACAAAAGATTTGAATAAGAATGCTGAAAAATACGCTCAATTATTGAATCAAGAATTCCCGAATTCTCAGTTCACCAAATCCATCAACAATCCCGATAAGGTATCAGGATCTCAGGCAAATCTTGCCTCAGGTGAGAATTATAAAATTGCTTATGGTTACTTTCAGGAAAGATCGTATGAAGAGGCAAAAAAAATCATCAGGCAGACACTCAATGAATACCCGTTAACAAAAAATACGGATCGATTATTGTTACTCGACATTATGATCACTGGCCAGTTAGAACCATTGGAAACCTATAAAACTCGTCTTAAAGCTTATTTACAGCAAACAAAGGAAGAGGAACTGATGGACTTTGCGGAAAAATTATTGAAAGCGGTAAGTGAAGATGAGAGCGATGTTGCGGTTCTAAATCCTGAAGACACTAATGAAAAAGAGGTTACATCAGATATTTCAGTAGATTTACCTGATGATCCGAGTGTAGAATCTCCTTACAAAGAAAACCTTAATCAAACCCATATATTTATCTTGCCAATGAACACCTCTGTGGCTGAAAAGGCAAGTGGCCTGACCGCTGCGCTCGAGAGTTTTCACAATTCAAACTTTGCCAATGAACGGTTAAGAACAGGTACAATATCGCTTGGAAGAGATACAACCATTTTGATCATTAGTCCATTTTCCAATGCTGAGAAGTCAATTGGCTATAAAGATGCCTTTTTAAATAGTTTTAATAATGATTCCTTAACTGAGGAAATAAAAAATAGTAGTTTTGTAATTTCAATTGAGAATTTTCAACAACTCAATAAAAGGAAAGACATTGAGGAATACAGGTCTTTCTATAAGAAAGCTTATTGACATCCAATATGAGTAAAATTAAAAATAAAAATTCCAAGCCTCTTTATGTTAAAATAATCAGGTACATGTGGCTTGTTTTCATTTTAGGATTGGCCGGTTTCGCGCTATTTATTGTATCAGTAAATGCCAATTTTCTGGGCCTATTTGGAGAAATGCCGGAATTTGAATCCCTAGAAAATCCTGATAGCGAATTGGCTTCCGAACTTTACTCTGCAGATGGAGTCTTACTTGGTAAATACTTTAGGGAAAACAGAACTCCAGTCACGTATATTGAACTCTCTCCCAATATAATCAATGCATTAATTGCGACTGAGGATGTTAGGTTTGAGGATCACTCTGGGATTGACCCACGAGCATTGGCCAGGGTATTTGTTAAATCCATCCTTTTGATGCAGAAAAATGCCGGGGGAGGAAGTACACTTAGCCAGCAAACTGCCAAAAACCTATTTAAAACACGGTCAGGAGACTCCCAAGGATTTTTAAGTAATATCCCTGTATTAAGAATGATCATCATTAAGACGAAGGAATGGATTGTTGCAACTAAATTGGAAAGTGCCTATACCAAGGATGAAATATTGACCATGTATCTAAACACTTCTGATTTTGGTAGTAATGCATTTGGCGTTAAGACAGCCTCCAAAATATTTTTCAATAAAGACACCAGAAACCTTAACGTACAGGAATCCGCTACATTAGTGGGTTTACTGAAAGCACCTTCCTACTACAGCCCTGTTTACAATGCGGAAAATTCTACCAGAAGGAGAAACACTGTATTGGCTCAAATGAAAAATGGGAATTATATTTCCCAAGCTCGATTTGATTCAATAGCATCGATACCCCTTGAGCTAGAATACCAGGTAGAAAGTCATAACGAAGGTCTGGCTACTTATTTCAGGGAGGCTGTTAAGGCAGACTTGATCAAATGGGCCGAAGAAAACCTACAGCCTGATGGAAGTAACTACGACCTTTTTGGAGATGGTCTGAAGGTATTCACCACTATTGATAGTCGCCTTCAAAAATATGCAGAGGAATCCGTTCAGGAACACATGTCGGCGCTGCAAAAGAAATTTGAAGAAGAAATGGGTACACGTGACCCATGGATTGACAGTCGTCGTAGAGTCATCCCTGGCTTCATAGAAAATGCCGTTAAAAGGACTGAGGCCTATAGAAACCTAAAGTCCCGCTATGGAGATAATACAGACAGTATTGATTTCCAACTTAATGAAAAGAAAAAAATGAAGGTCTTTTCTTATGAGGGCAACATTGATACTTTAATGAGTACCATGGATTCCATGAGGTATTATAAGAAGTTTCTACAAACCGGATTTGTTTCTATGGATCCCAATTCAGGACACATCAAAGCCTGGGTGGGAGGAACCAACCATTCCCACTTTAAGTACGATCACGTTAAACAAGGGAAAAGACAACCAGGATCCACTTTTAAACCTTTTGTATATGCTGCTGCCATAGAAAATGGATATGGCCCATGTTATACTGTAATTGATCAGCCGGTAGAAATTAACATTCCAAATCAGCCCACTTGGAGACCCGACAATGCTGACGGAAAATTTACTTATGAGCGAATGACAATCAGATCAGCCATGTCTCGATCTGTCAACTCCATCACTGCCTACATGATGAAAAAACTCAGTCCGGCTGTAGTTGTAGAAACGGCCAATCGAATTGGGATCACAAGTAAGCTAGAGGCTGTACCAGCACTTGCCCTAGGCACAGTGGATGTTTCTATTATGGAAATGGTAGGTGCCTTTAGTACCTTTGTTAATAAAGGTGAACACATTACACCTATCTATATAGACAGAATTGAGGACAAAAATGGTAATGTTCTCCATCAATTCATTCCTAGAAAAAGACCTGCAATGAGCGAAGAGCATGCCTACATTATGGTCTATATGCTCCGAGGTGGTACTGAGGAAGAAGGAGGTACCAGTCAAGGCTTACCTTGGAGTATAAGGGATCAAGGAAATGAAATAGGAGGCAAGACCGGTACTACCCAGAATGCTTCCGATGGCTGGTATATGGGGATTACAAAAGACCTGGTAAGTGGCGTTTGGGTGGGTGGAGATGACCGAGCCATCCACTTTAGAAGCTGGATAAATGGTCAAGGATCAAGAACTGCAAGACCAATTTGGTCAAATTACATGACCAAAGTATACGAAGACACCTCTTTAGGCATTACAAAAGGGCCATTTCCCAGACCAGAAAGGCCCATAAGTATAGAAATTGATTGCTCTAAATATGACCTGGAAACTGATGAATATCAGGAGTTTGACTATGACGCAACTTCAACTGATTTTTAATCCAATATAAAGTTTCAGGTTGGGTTTTGAAGCCTGAAACTTAATATAAAATCAGTGGAAAGCAGGTGAGGAAAATAGCGTAAAGATAGTGGGTGAAATAAATTTGACTGGTTATAAATTGATTTCGTTACATAAATGCCTTTTTCAACTTAAACCTATTGCAAACAAATTCGATTAGTAAGAATAAATAACAGTTACTACTGTCTATATGGACATGCAATCCCCATCCTATTTACCTGAGAATTATAACCAGCTGCCTGACTTACCAGGAGTATACAGGTATTACAATGCTGAGGATAAACTTATCTATGTTGGGAAGGCCAAAAACCTTAAAAAAAGGGTCAGTAGCTATTTTAATAAGAATACTGGAATCAATCAAAAGACAAAAAAAATGGTAAAGGAGATCCGAAAAATCGAAATTACCATCGTCAATTCTGAATTTGATGCTTTATTACTGGAAAATAATTTAATTAAAAAAACCCAACCCAAATACAACATCCTTCTTAAGGATGATAAAACTTATCCCTACCTCTTACTTACGAACGAGCATTTTCCAAGGATCTACAGCACACGGAGAGTAATCCCTTCTAAGGGCACCTATTTTGGGCCTTTTGCAAGCGTTAAGGCAATGAACAATGTCTTGGAACTCATTCATTCCTTATTTACCTTGAGAACCTGCAGACTGGATCTTTCTCCCGAAAAAATTTATGCTTCCAAATACAAAGTTTGTTTGGAATACCATCTAGGCAATTGTAAGGGGCCTTGCGAGGGACATCAGGAAGAAAAAAATTACTTGGCAGATATAGAGCTGGCTAAAAACATACTCAAGGGGAACATGGGTATGGCCAAAAGCTATTTTAAGGAAAAAATGCAAGAAAGCGCGGCATTATTGGACTACGAAGGTGCACAGAATTTCAAAGATAAGTTCGATTCGCTAATAAACTATCATGCAAAATCCCTTGTCATCAATCCTAATACTGATAGTCTGGATGTCTTTACGATAGTAAGTGAGGAGAAATTTGCTTTCGTGAATTACCTAAGGATAAAAAACGGGGCCATCACATTAAGTAAAACTGTAGAATTAAAAAAGAAGCTAGATGAGTCTGATCAGGAATTGCTTTTAACAGCCATAATAAGGCTTAGAGATCAATTCTTAAGCGATGCAAAAGAAGTTTTGGTAAACCTGGACTTTGTAGAAAGTCCAGTGGGCTTGTCTTTAATTCAGCCCAAAATAGGAGACAAACGAAAACTAATAGAACTAAGTCTTAAAAATGCACTCTATTACAAAAAAGAAAAACTATCCTTTGCAGATGAAGGCAAGGACAAAAAAAACAGGGTATTGCTTCAATTGAAGAAGGACCTTTCTTTAAGTGAGTTACCCAATCATATAGAGTGTTTTGACAACTCCAATATTCAAGGGACGAATCCTGTAGCCAGCATGGTTTGTTTTCTAAATGGCAAACCAGCAAAAAAAGAATACCGGCATTATCATATAAAAACGGTCGTAGGACCCGATGATTTTGCAAGTATGGAAGAAGTGGTATTTAGAAGATATAAGAGGCTTGTAACGGAAGAAAAACCACTTCCAAAGCTCATTGTAATAGATGGAGGCAAAGGTCAGTTGTCTTCCGCTGTCGCAGCATTAAGAGACCTAGGCCTTTATGGGAAGGTTCCAATCATAGGCATAGCCAAGCGATTGGAGGAAATTTATTTCCCAGGTGACCAATACCCTATTTATATTGACAAAAAATCTGAATCTCTTCGGTTAATTCAAAGGGTTAGAGATGAAGCACACCGTTTTGCTGTCACTTTTCACCGAGACCTTAGGAGTAAAGGAGCCCTTAATAGTAAGCTTCTAAACATTGAAGGGATAGGTGATCTTACTGCTCAAAAGTTATTGAAACATTTTAAATCCTACAAAAAAATAGAAGCCGCTACCAAAGAAGAAATAGTAGCAACAATTGGGCAGGACAAAGGTTTAAAGCTATGGGAGGCCATCTCCCAAAAATAAAAGCAGGTATTTTAGTACCTGCTTTTATTTAATATTTATAAGAATGTACTTCTACTTACCACTCCCACAGATTATTTTCCCATTCCAGTAGTTCATATTCAAATTCTAAAGACTTTAAATAGGCCTGAAGTTCCTTATCGGGAACATTGGAATCTACCATATCTACTATCAAGGCATTCTCAGGGTTGGTGTATTTCCTAACCACTGAGCGGAATAACCTCAAATCAAAAGCTTGACTGTACGATAAGTTTTTAGAAGTATTATCAAAATTCATCCACATACCATTTTCTTGGGTACCAAAATAATTGTAAAAATCTCTATACCTTATAAAGGCAATGGTTTTCTGACCCACATCATAATTGGTTTCAGATGGCATTACAAGCTCGATGTATTTTACATCAAATCTGATTTCAGACCGATGTTTATCGAAAACAAAATCCTCTCTGAAATCAAAATAATACAAATCCTTGACAAAGATAGAATCTCCGTTTTCAGCTGTTAAGAAATTGGTTTGAAAATCCGTTATAGACAGCCGTTCCTTAAATTCCTCATCGGCGAATACTTCTATGGAATTGTCCATAACAGCATTGTAAACATTCATCATGATACCATCCAATTTCAACCCACCTGTGCCATAAAACGGTAAATTATACTTTTCCCTGAGATCAATCCTTCTCCACACCCCAATTTGGTACATTTTGTCAGACTCTCTTATAGGTAGTACAGAATAAATCGTATCCATAGCAAATCCTCCATCGCCTACATCTACTCCTGGATTTCCAGAATTAGCATTGTTTTGGGAAAAAGCAGGCAGTGCAAAAATACAACATGCGATAACACCAACTGTCAGCAGCCCTATACCTTTCCTTAATTCTTTCATGATTTCTCTCATTTAAATATAGAACGATGCAATGTCCAGGATATTATTTAATGGAAATAGGATAAACTTCGTTCACAGTACTTTTGATTTTATTCCCCTTGAAATTTGTCCGGGTAACTTCCTTCACAATTACCACCAAACGATCTCCAGATTGTGCCTGAGCCAAAAGGTTTCTAACCGCTACGTTTCGCCCTGAAATGGAAACACTTTCACGTGGCACATCATTTCGAACTAGCCTTACTTCTCCAGCAGTTACCTCAAAGTTTGCATCTCTTGACATAATTCTACCAAAGGTAGGTTCAGCAATAGCTCTTATTTGAAGATTTGTCAATTGGTTTGCAGGGGTTGGATTTTGCAGGTCTATTTGTGTATCCCCACTGTATGGACGTATGGTAGGTGCAGGCACCGGTTTGATATCATAATCCACGGAACCTATTTTATTGCCACCACTGGATACAGCTATAATGACTTTTCCAGAGGCTACTGGGATGATGGTAACATCAGAAGATTTAGAACCTTTAATGGACGTTCCGCCTGTTACAGCAAAGGAGGGTGCGTAAGTATTGCCCAATGCAGGGACTTCTATCACCAAATCATTGGCGCACTCAGCATAAAGCTGATTGACCACTTCAGAACTCACTTTGATAATAGGTTGAGCAACAAAATAGTCGTAATCTATTTGAAAAACGCTATCCTGACCACCGATTGGAACCGTGATTTCGCCTTTAAGTGACCTTGCGGCTAATCCCCTATCATCATATTTAGAGGCTGGCCCAACTGGAAACTTTATTTGACCAAATCCTTCTTCAACAGAAATTTCCCGACCATCTGCGGTCATTTTTAGTTCAATAGAAGACGAAGAGGAGGCCAAAAACATTTCGGCTTCGAAGGTAGTACCTGCAGCAACGACATTGGAATTGGCGGCAATCCTTGCCTTCAATTTATCTGCTTCAAATATAAAAGATCCCAGTGAATTGGTGATTTCCGTAAGGGCTTCACTTTCAATATTCAACACTTCGTTTTGATGCTGACTAATAATCGCTAAAACTGCACCAATTGGCGATTTGACATAATTAAGGTTTACATAATCCTTAAAATTGACGTCGACATCATTCTTAAAAAGATCTATTTCATCTGCATTCTTTGCGATCTTTTCGAATGACTTGTTAATTTTCAACCCAGCAAGAATTTGCCCCATTTCGTCAGGGAAATCATTCAACTTCTCCTGCATTTCGTACCCCAATCTATTGTTATTGAAAATATAACCTGGGATATCTACATTTTTCAATGCCGAAGTTCTAAAATTGCCTTGCTCGTCAATTGCGTTGGATTCTTCAATTAACCTGGTTTTTGCTTCTTCCAAATAACTGACTAATTCAGAACTCTTTTTCCTGATTTCCTTAGCTGCTTCCACTTTAGGAATATCCACCTTATTATTGCCTTGCTGTTCTACCGTTGTAGAGATAATATTTACAGAAAAGAGGTTTTTCTGCACATAATTTTTTGAAGTTCTTTCCAACCCATCGTTGATCAATACAAATTTTTGTAGGATTTGGTTACTCACCTGTAAAGCCAGCAGAGCGGTCAATACTAAGTACATCATCCCGATCATCCGCTGTCTTGGAGTTTCTTTACCACCGGCCATATGCTATTTTACTTTATCTTAATTATAGGAATAAAAAATTGATTGGAATCATGAGTAATTAACCCTTCATGGCTGATAACATGCCACCATACACATTATTAAGTGAGTGGACATTTTTATTAAGTTTTGCCAGCTCAGTTTTAAACGTTTCAGTTTCTTTACCAGCCTCCTGAATGCCATCCATAGCTACAGAAATATTGGAATAGAATTTATTAATGGTTTTGGCATGCATGTTTGAATCCTTCAATTCTTCTTCATACACATTGTTCAAGGCAGAGAGACTTTTAGTTACACTTACCAATTGATCTCTATATGCTTTTGTTCCTTCAGATGCAGAAGACATCTCGGCAAGAGCACTAGCTGTTTTGGTATAAGACTCATTGATCTCAAGAATGGATTTTGATGCTTTCTTCACATTCTGCGCATAATCATTAGTAGCTACTGTAGCGTCAGAAATACTTCCCAACTTTTCTGTTGTACTTGCTAGACTTTGCATGCCTTTGCCCAAACTCTCTATTAACTCTGGTCCAATTTTAGCTTTAGCCAACATTTCATCCATCTTTTGGGAGGTTTGGTCTGTGTTTTGAGCCATAGCCCTTTTAGGGGCAATACCAACATTCTTATCTTCTAGTTCAGGATATACTTTTGACCAATCCAACTCTTCATTTTTTGGTTCGAAGGCAGAAAGAAAAAATATAGCTGCTTCAGTGGACAGGCCAACTCCAATCATTATGGATGAAAAACGCCAGTCCAGAATTTTGAACATCGCACCAAGAATTACAATAGCGGCTCCTATGCCGTAAATTTTAGGCATTATGGAGCCATAGAACTTATAAACGAAAGTGTTGTTTTTTGTAGACATATTATGTGAAAATAAAAATTTAAAACGGTTTGCTAGTATGGCGTTTATTTGATTAAGACAAATTATCGCCGGCTTCTTTTATTTGAGTTTGAACTCATAGTTCCAGATCTTCCGATATAAGTCATGGTTGTTCTGAAGCCAATATGAGCTGTCTGAACAAATTGATACTCAAAATTCCTTGAACTTGTTTCTAGAAAATACCCAACGTCCTTCCATGATCCGCCTCTAACTACTTTACGACTTTCTGTAGAATCCATATAAGTTGGATTCATATCCCAGATCAATGAATTGGCTGCGGGATTGTAAGCATCCTCCACCCACTCCGATACATTTCCAGCCATATTATATAGGCCATAGCCATTCGGCGCAAATGCATCCACTGGAGCCGTATAAGCAAAGCCATCATCTATATAATTACCCCTACCAGGTTTAAAATTTGCCATCAAGCAACCTCTACGATTTTTTAAATAAGGACCGCCCCAGGGGTATTTAGCAATGTCCTTCCCTCCTTTGGATGCATATTCCCATTCTGCCTCCAATGGCAAACGAAACTTAGGCATGTCAAATTCAGATTCGTCATTGGCATTCATGTGATAAGATTTCCACTCACAAAATTTCTTCGCCTGATCCCAGCTAACCCCTACTACAGGGTAGTCATCGAATGCAGGGTGGTCAAAATAATACTCCATCAATGGATCCCCATAATGGTGGGTAAAACTCTGTGACCAAATGGTGGTATCAGGAAGTAATTCTTCCAAAATAAATTCAGGTGGATTAGACTGAGTCGTAGGAGTACCTAAGGCTAGATCACCCATTCTGACTGCATCAAGAAATTGCCTGTACTTGTTATTGGATACCTCGTATTTGTCCATAAAAAATTCAGAGATAGTCACTTGCTTATTTGTAGAAGCCCTGCTGACTCCTATGTCTTCATCTGCCTGGCCCATCCAGAATGTACCTGCCTTTACAGGTGCCATTTCAAAAGGCAAAGATTGCTGCCATCCAGCTCTTTCAGGCACGCCAGTTACCTCTCCTCTTCTATTGAGCTTTTCACTAGCTGTACCTTTATTTCCAAAAAGCCCACAACTTTGAAGTAGTGTCATAATTAATAACCCCGAAACCAAGGTCAAAAAGCTATGATTCATTTTTCTTAACATAAATGACAATAAAGTAACTACATTCATTTTCAACCATTTAAACAATCAACTAATTCGAAATTTAACGGATTTTATTAGAAAATCGCAAGGTTTTCTTTAATAAAATTCTTTAATTTAGAATCTGAATCTCGGAGTCCTTTGAATAATTCTATCAATTTGCTTCGATACCTTTGGTATATTATAAGTAAGCATAAACTCATGAGAGGATGGCCTTTTAGCTTGAACTCCACCAACTACCAAGTCAAATGCATACCCTAATCTAAGGGAGTTATCTTTTAATAAGCTGTATCCCACCAAAACTGATGCTGATTCCTGTAACCTATAAGCCATTCCAAGGCTAATCCTTTTATTATATGTGCCTATAACGCTAAAGTCATAAGAAAAAGTATTTAAAGACACTGATTTCACCAACATACTAGGTTCAACACTAAACTGTGCAAAAGTGTTTATCCTATAACCAACCAGCAAATAATTATGATTCTCCAGTTGATTGGCCAAACTACCACTTCCAAAATCAAAAGAAGGCTCATTAAGACTTCGGCTACTCAAACCTAAGTAAAAATTACCTCTGTCAAACAATAAACCCACGGAAGCCTTTGGCTTTAACTGGTTTTCATCACCAGTGGAAGGTATGCTAGGATCTGGATTTACAGGTGAAAATTCTCCGAATTTTATCGTACTGGAGAAAAACCCGCCTGAAGCACCTACTCTCAAGTTACCCCTTCCTAACCGAAGGTGGTAAGCAAGCGAAAGATCTACTTCCTGGTTATTAAACGGCCCAATCTGATCATTCACTGCTACTAGTCCAAAGCCAAGGGGCACATCTTTCATCCTCCCGGAAAATGAAAGAAGCTGCGTTGTCGGTGCCCCACCTGCGCCTGAGCTGGTACTATAATTTAACCATTGACTTCTGTGAAGTGCTGTAATAGAATAGCCTTCTTCCTTACCTGCAAAAGCGGCATTATAAAAAATGCCGTTGTACATATATTGTGTGAATTGTGCGTCCTGCTGGGCAATGACTTTCGGAAATTCCAGAAAATAAGCCATGCCAAACAACACAAAGGTCAACAGGTAAATTCTTTTGTTCATGCGTACAAGATATTTTGCAATTTGAAATCTATTCTACACATTTAAACTGAATTAACCAGTAAAAAGATTAAAGAAATCAGATTTTATTTGCTTTTTTTATATACAACTCCAATGCACCAGTCATACTAGGGGCATTGGGTAGCGGAGCTTCAATGTCCATAACAAGATCCATTTCCTTTACTGCCTGAGCTGTAGTAGGGCCAAATGCAGCTATTCTGGTTTTTCCTTGTTCGAAATCCGGGAAATTTTGAAACAAAGATTTTATTCCAGAAGGACTGTAAAAAGCCAAAACATCATACTTTATGTCCTTCAGATCTGATAAATCTGCAGCTACAGTGTGATAGATGATGGCCTCTGTAAAATCAATATTGTTTGTACTTAAGAATTGAGGAATATCGTCTTTCCTTATATCAGAACAAGGAAATATATATTTTTCAGATTTATGCTTTTTAAAGAAATCAAATAAATCAGCAGCCGTTCGAGTACCTACGAATAATTTCCTTTTTCGGATGACAATGTATTTCTGGAGGTAATGGGCTGTCTGCTCAGAAATACAGAAGTATTTCATGTCTGCAGGCATCTCAATCTTTAACTCCTTACACATTCCAAAAAAATGATCAATCGCATTCCTACTTGTGAATATGACTGCTGTATGCTTAAGGATCTCTATTTTTTGTTTCCTAAAATCTTTTATAGATACTGGCTCAACCTGTATAAAAGGCCTAAAATCAATTTTGATCTTATATTTTTCAGTCAAGTGAAAATAGGGGGACCGCTCATCGGTAGGTTTGGGTTGTGACACCAAGATGGTCCTAACTCGATTTAGTCTGTTTTTTGTTGCTTGCGTCATTTTTATTTTTTTTCCTTTATCCTAGGAGTAATTTACAAATAACCAAAAAGGGGATCAATTCAGAAGTGCAAAGGTAAGAAAATAAATGATAATTATTAAATCCGTTTTTTTTATACAACCATATTGCTAATCCTATTAAACCCAAAGAATATATAATAAAAAAAGTATAATACATATAGGAGAAATGCTCGTAAAAGGAAACCCAATTGTTTGCATAAACAACTATAAGCATGCAAATGATGATGAAAAAAGCAAATCCCCTAACCTTTAGTAAGTAAAAAAAATGGGGGAAAGCTATTTTTTTTAGATTGAATAAAAAAGCACCCGTGCCCAACCAGATAAACTTCAAAAAGGTAATAATTGTCAGCATTAATGAAAAAATTAGCCAGCCAAACACCAGTTTTTCAACTTCCCCATCCAAGCCCATACCATAAAAATCAATACCCAATCCGTGAATAACCAATATTACAAGTAAACCAGTACACATATTGATCAGCACAAGGTAAAACAATAACTCAGCGGAATAAATCTTCGAAAAACTACCAGATTCCCAAATATCTTCAATGGAAAAAACACTCTTAGGGTTCCAAAAAATACCGAAAATCGCTGGAAAAAAGGCCCTAAAAATGGCAATCAAAAACAATACAGCAATAAGCGCAATAAAGAAAAAATTCTTTACCTCATCTTTATTTCGTTTTACCAAAACATTTTCTGGAACCCCCTTTTCGTTTAAGGTGTTGAAATACCCCTTTTTTAGTGAAAAGTCCTCAAGCGAAATCCCTTGCTTGAAAGCTGTAATTTCTAATCTCCCCTCTTTATTTTTAAATGGAACGATGGTATTGTTGCTGATCACTAAAATGGTGTCCCGAACGTAATACTCCCATAAGGCATCGTTAAAAAACAATCCTGTACCTTCAGGCACGCGAATCCGCCAGGAAGCATCGGGAAATTGATTTACATCCACCAATACAGCAACAGACTCTTTTTGCCTGAGCCAACTATCTGAAAAATTTTCGTGTAGGGCGGAATCATAATTTACCAATACCTGAGCCAGCGACTTTGCAGGAAAGCTGGACAACATCAATAAAAACAGTCCCTGAAACAACATTATATGACCAATACACCTCATTAAAAACGACCTGTAAAACCAAAATGAATCCTAGAATAATTAAAACTTAAAGGCTGACTACCGGCCCGGCCCAATGCGTACACGAATTTAAATATACCACCGCTAGTTTCCAAGTTTAATCCGCCTCCAAAGGAAAAGGGCCATTCACCCGGAGAGATATCCACCTTATTCTCTACCCTGCCAAGATCTGTAAATAATAAAAAATAAGAATAGGTGCCAAAATAAAATCTTGGTTCTACATTTAGATAAAAGTACCGGTTGGTATAAAAATAATTCTCATTAAATCCCCGAATGGATTGTAAGCCCCCAAGTCTGAACAAATCATTCAACAATAGGTTCGAATTGTTCATGTCACCCGCGCTTAAAGCAAGTTTTAACCCTAAATTTTGCTTCCACCTGTGATAGTATGCCAATTTAGCTTGTATATAATATTGCAGGGAGGTTTTTTTGAGTCCTTCATACAGTTCTGGGGGCAGACCGGTATTTTCAAGTAGTTGCTTATTCCCCAATCCAAAGGTCGTCATGGATTGCCATCCCCGCTTGGGTAAAATAATGTCATCCACGCGATTAATAGTAAAAGTGGCCCCATAACTATTGTACCTGAAATCGGCTATTTCCGGCAATGTGGTAGCGCCATCATAACTGCTTATCGCCAATAAATCTCCTGCCTGCCTTTTTCCAAAAAAACTTAAATATGCCGATGGGCTTAATTGATACCCAATATTAAGTTCAAAAGCCCTGTTAAGAAAAGTAGTGTCCTCTTTGAGCAAAGTGAAGGATGCGCTTACATCCAGATTTGTCCCAAGTACAAAGGGTTCCTTCGCTTCGATATTTAAATTCTGAGAGTATTGACTTAGGCGCTGCCAGATAAGCATATAATCTCTTCCCTTTCCTGCCACATTGTATAACTGCAGATCAAATTGACCAGTCACAAGCCACTTGTTTGCCTCGATTTCATTCGGTAACAAGCCTATAATTCCATCCAAGCTATTGATCTTTCTGTCATTTACAGGCAAATAGATAGTGGCTTCCTCATTTTGGAAAGACAACTCCGGATTACTGACAACACTGATATAGGGTATGTTTTTAATAGCTCTAGTTGCATCCATCACTTTCTTTTGGGAGAAAGGTTCACCTGGCCTGACGCCTAACTTCCTGGCCAAATACATTGCTTTTGTTTTGGAATTTCCGGTAACTCGGACGGTATCGAAGGTAATCAATGGCCCCTTGTCCATATAGATACTGGCTGAAATCCCATTGTTAACTTGCTGGATGCTATCAAGTTTGACAGAGATAAAGGGATAACCATTGTTTTGCCCGATATTAAGAATCTTATCCATCAATTTTTTCAATTCCTTGTATCGAAAGGACATATTTTCAGCTGACAGGAGCGGATGATTTAACCTGTACATGATCCATGGCTCCAAGTTTCCTATGCTTAAGTCTAGCCACTTGGTCTGCAAGCCTGCTTCTATATCCAGGGTTAATTGCCGCTCACTTAAAAAACTTAACTTTAGCTTAGGATAAAAGTAACCTTCGAGCTGTAAAGAATCCTCAACAGCTTGTGAATAATTAATTATTCCAAGGCTGTCTGAAAATGACTCAGTCATTTCTTTCAGATTCTGGCCTTGGCTAAACAGCTTAATTTTTAATGTATAAGCGGTCTCTTGTGCCGATCCTGTTATTGCTATAAATGACAAAACAGCAAAAAAAATAAAAGCTACCTTTTTTACCAAACACCCCTCACCTTCATTTGAAGTGTATATACGGCTTCTGAAGCAGTGATGAACAATGTTTTTCTATCCCCTGCACCAAAACATACATTTGCGGTCCATTTTTCATCAACCGGAATATGGCCAATCTTATCTCCCTTACTATTAAATATAGTCACGCCATCACCTGTAAGGTACAAGTTACCTCTATTGTCTATGGTCATTCCATCAGAACCCATTTCCACGAAAACCTGCCTGTTGGTCAGATAGCCGTCTACCTCAATGTCATAAACATAGGTTTTCTTGGCTCCCATGTCAGCAACATAGAGTTTTGTCCCATCTGGAGAACCCACAATTCCATTGGGCTTTACCAGGTTTTCATCTACTCTAAAAAACTGTAATCCATCACTCCCTTGGTAATACAAGTGATTCCCATCTTGCTGCATGGATGGATCTCTTTCCCAATATTTCCTTACATACAAAGGATCCGTTAAATAAATTCCACCTCTGGGATTAATCCACAAGTCATTGGGTCCATTAAGTTTATTACCCTTAAAACTTTCAATCAACACTTTAGATTTACCCTCTTTATCAAATGACCAAAGCTGGTTGTCCATATCGGCACAAGCAAGTAAGTCGCCCTCACGGTTAAAGTACAATCCATTGGCCCTTCCAGACTCGGCTGTAAATTCAATAATCTCTCCCGTTCCAAATTTCCATTGGTATATTTTATTATTTGGCTGATCGGTAAAAAAAATATTTCCTTCCCTGTCCACAGCAGGACCTTCAGTAAAACCATATCCATCTCCTACTTTGACTAATTCAGCATTTTTAGACACCAGGCTTTTTTTAACATCCATCTGTGCAAATGCAGGAGCTAACAAAATAAGAAACAACAAACAAAGCAACGGAAATACTCGATTAATATTCATCAATAGTATTGGTTAGGGTTCTTTTTTTCTGATAGTTACAAAATTAAGGCAATTATTACCAAAAACTAAAACCTAAACCCAATTATCTTTAACTTTGTAAAAAGAGTAGTCCGAAATATCCCTCAATAACCAGATTGAGCAAATATTCGGATTATCCAATAAGATTCCTTTTAGCCTGTCCTGACACTTCACGAAATTGCTTCAATTTCAAGGAAATCAGGAAGGTTGGAGACTTAATCTTTAATCAAGGAATTACTACGGTGTAGCACTTGAGACATCCACTCATCCTCTAAATCCATTATATGTCGGGTATATACATTCATGTTCCATATTGCCTACAAGCCTGTCGCTACTGTGATTTTCACTTTAGCACCAACCGATTGAATCTAAATGAAATGGTAGACATGATTTGTCTGGAATTAGTGAAAAGAAAAGATTATTTAGCAAAGGAAACGCCTATTGAGACCATTTATTTTGGAGGGGGTACGCCTTCTATTTTACCCATAGAACAGCTTCGGAAAATTTGGGAAACCATCCAAGACAATTTTGATTGCAAGCTTAAGGAGGCAACACTTGAGGCCAACCCTGATGACCTGGACGAC
>Ga0222651_1000027_pt1 | contig 115090 bp, 125 predicted proteins | sample AntAcemetagen369_FD_179855 | JGI IMG/M metagenome (GOLD analysis project Ga0222651, IMG submission 179855) | Saline water microbial communities from Ace Lake, Antarctica - #369 | ecosystem: Environmental > Aquatic > Non-marine Saline and Alkaline > Saline | place: Antarctica: Ace Lake...
CGGTGTCACCTGGGTACTATTGGTTTTTGAAGGAGGTTTTGGCATTTCAATAAGTCCTGAATCATTACCCTGAAAACTATGTTATCTCAAACAGTGAGTGTCTGGGATCAGGTTGACACACAGGGCTAGTTCCAGAATATTTCAGCAGCGCAAGACTCCATATTCGTCGGTTTATCGCGGATGACGCCGAGAGTGTTTTTCGCTATGCATCGGACCCTGATGTGACTCGCCTGATGGATTGGAAGACGCATAGTGATCTCTCAATGTCGCAAGAATTCATTCAAGCGACTGAAGCTGAATGGAATAGAGGCTCGCAACATCAATGGGCCATAACCCGCCAGGATACTGGGCAAGTTATTGGGGCGGTTGCTTGCGGCGAACTAAGTCATCGAGTTTCAATTGGCTATGTTCTTGCACGGCCCGAATGGAATATGGGCTTTGCAACAGAGGCTGCTGACGCCCTCGTACAACTAGTAGAGTTAGTTCCAGGAGTAGCAAGAATCTGGGCAACTTGCGATACTGAAAACCTAGCGTCCGCAAAAGTTCTGGAAAAGTGCGGCCTGATTAAAGAAGGAATTCTACGCAATTGGTCTTTTCGTCCAAACTTAGAAGGGGCAGTGAGGGATTCATATGTCTATGCAAAGAAACGCGACGCATAACAGGCAGTTCAACCCGCTCATGTCACTCGCTCGGACGTGGCAACCTGTCACTTGGCTTGCGAACGCAAACTAAGAGCCAGAACGGTTATGCCGGTTTACTGGGTGTTATCTGGCTTGGCAGCCTCAAGCTACGGCTGTCTGAAGCTTGCCTCGACAAGTAATCGCATTCGATTCGATTGAAGCAGTTCGAGCATAGTGAGAGATCTATCAGAGTTAGTGAGAGTCTAACAGTGTCGGCGCTAGATGGCAGATAGTCTCAGGGGTTCTGTGGGAATTACGGTTATTGGTTTGTCTCTTTATTTGATAGGGAAAGAAAGGCGCGGCTCTCATTAATATAAGTTTGAAACTGGTCATGATGTAACCAGTGGCCAGCATTATCGACATTGACAACCTTGCCCTGACGAAAGTATTGCAGGGTGTCGTTTTGACCAGTGCGCTGTTCAAACCCCTGCCGGGCATTCATTAACATCGTTGGGCAATCGATCTTGCTCCACAACTCGGTTAGGTCTTCATGGTTTATGCCGAGATGCGCACCAGAGTGGGTGTAGTTATCAAACTTCCAGCTAAAGGTGCCGTCTTCATTTTGGTTGCTGCCATGATTAGTGAGGTGCTGGGCGCGTTCTTCGCTGAGGTGCGGGTTGGACTTTTTCATGCGCTGATAGGCATCGATCTGGTTTTCATACTTTCTAGGTGAACGTGCCGAGAGTTGTTTGGTGCCTTCAACCCATTCCCGGAGTCTAGCTTGCGGATCGCTATCACCGCGGATGTACCAGGCTGCGCCGACCCCTTCAATGGAGACGAGACTGTTCACTTTTTCGGGGTAGACGCCAGAATAGAGACAGGCAATGCTGCCACCCAATGAATGACCGATGACATTGACCGGCTCTAACTCCTGTTGTTGCACCAGCTGTGCAATGTCGTATACATAATCCAAGAGCTGATAAGGGCTGCCCTTCACCCAGGCGCTATCGCCATGGCCGCGGAGATCCGGTGCGATCACATGGTAGTCGTCGTAGAACTGTTCGGCGGTCCAGTCCCAGTTATGACAATTGTCCTGGGAGCCGTGAATCAGCAACAAGTGCGGCGCGCCATGATTGCCCCAGTCAAGATAGTGGAGCTTGAGTCGCTGCGAAAAATACGTGCGTGAAGTCGGAGATCTTTTGGACATGAATTACGCCTGTTGCAACAGCGTGCGAACGCGAGCCACGGTGGCTATACCGGTGGCCTCATCTTCCGCGCAGGGTTTGATGTTAAAGAGGCGGCAGCCGGCGTCACGATAGGGCCGCAGAAAATCTGCGATCTGCTCGGCGGTACCGTATGGGCTGTACTTTTCGAAAGCCTCAAATGGCAGTTTATAAAAGGCCTGCATTTCATCGGCAATAAGTTGGCGAGCACGTTTTTGATCCTTGTGAACACCCACCCACACCTGTAAGCCATGCTGCCAATTGACATTGGACCTGCCGAGTTCCGCCGCGGTGGCCTCAACCTGAGCAGTTGCGCTGCTGAATCGCTGCGCAGAACACCAGACAGCCAGCCAGCCTTCGCCGTAGGTTCCCGCTCTCTTGATAGCGGCATCCGCTCTACCACCGACTAAAATCGGAATTTGTGGATCAACGGCCGGCTTGATTCGGGCATTGTCGATGTCGAAAAACTCACCTTTGAAAGAATAGGCGTCCCCGCTGGCGAGATGGCGAATAATGTCGAGGCACTCGTTGGTCTGCCGGCCACGAGTTTTTGGATCTACCCCGCAGACTTCCATTTCATGTCGGTCCTCACCGCCGACGCCCACACCTAGCGTGATTCGGCCTGGTGCAGATTGGGCCAGTGTTGCGAGTTGCCTGGCAACAGGTACCGGGTGCCGCAAAGCGAGCAGATAAACGCCGATACAAATCTTGATGGTGGGGTGCATCGCAGCGATGGTGGCCGCGTTAATCATGCCATCCATGCCCATGCCGTTAATAAAGCTGACGTGATCAGCCATAAATACATGGTCAATGCCGCTGTCCGAGACCTGCGAGATCAGGGCTTGTCGATCGGCGAAAGCACCAGAAAGCATCGCGGGAGAGGCGACCGTGCCGACCAGTGGAATAGGGGAGTAAAGATTGCTCATCGTATTTGCCAGCTTCGTGGAGGGCAAATACTGCCCGATTATCGTGCTGATAGGAAAGCGTATTTTGTGATGTGCGTACAGCTTTACCCAAACGAAAGGCAGACGAATGGCGACTAAATACCGGGTCCGTCGACGTCATTATGATCAGGAGAAAGCATCGTTTAAGCGCTCAGTACAGTCGCAAGAGGCTAAACATGCCTTTGGCGCGATATTTTTCTGTTAGAATGGCCGGCTGTGGGATTCGTTTAAAAGGTGGTGGCATCGAAATAGAGGTGCGGGGAGCCAAAACGTTTAGAAAGGGGAGTTTGAAACGGTAAGCAATTGATTTACGGCAGAGATGCTGGCCGCGCGACACGATGCTAGGGACCGGATCAGACAAATTGTAATTTCAGACAATAAGGGTTAATTACATGTCAAACCGAAACATGTTTATGTCCGCTCTGGTCGGCGTGCTGCTGGGAGGCGGTGTAGCAGAGGTCGCAGTTGCGAGTGATGCACCAGATCTAGAAGAGGTCACGGTAATTGGTTCACGTGCACCGGGTCGATCTGCAGAAGATCTACCTGTTCCAGTCGACGTTCTAACGGCTGAAGCTTTAGAAGATACAGGACAAACAGAAGTAGGCCGTATGCTGCAAGCCATCGCACCTTCGTTTAACTTCTCAAGTTCATCCATCAGTGACGGTACCGATGCACTTCGGCCCGCTACTTTGCGAGGACTTGGTCCAGATCAGACATTAGTATTGATCAATGGTAAGCGTCGCCATCAAGCGTCACTGATCCACATCAATGGATCTGTTGGTCGTGGTACTGCGGGTACGGATATGAACGCCATTCCGGCTGCATCTATTAAGCGTATTGAAGTGCTGCGCGATGGCGCCGCTGCTCAATACGGTTCTGATGCGATTGCTGGTGTGATCAATATCGTCCTTAACGACTATGATGAAGGCGGCAAAGTTGCTGTCTCTTATGGTGAAACCAGCGAAGGCGACGGCGAAACAACCAACATAGACCTGACCAAGGGTTTTGCACTGGGTTCTTCTGGCTTTTTGAATGCCAGCATCAACATCCGTGATCGTGGTTTCACTAATCGCGCCGGCGTGCATGGTTCTTGTCAATTTCCTGGATGTACAACGCTTGCCAATGGCAACTTGCTACTTGGTGACCCACGCGAGGCAACCGTTTCTCGCGATACGTTTCGTATTGGTGATGCAGAGTCTGAGCAATTTGCTGCAACGGTTAACGGTGCATTTGAGTTAGGTCTGGGTGAACTGTACGGTTTTATCACCTACTCAGCCCGCGAAAATGAATCGGCGGCTTTCTTCCGTCACAATGGTAATACAGGCGGTAATGCGCCGCTTGCCGATGGTGATGCGACGATTCCAGCGGGTTTCTTGCCTAAGATCAATTCTGATATTGACGATGTGTCTTACAACTTCGGCTATCGCGCAGAATTTGATGATGGTTCAACTTTAGATGTCTCATACACGGATGGTCAGAACACCATTGACTATGCGACCAGTGATTCTTTGAACTCCTCTTTTGCGAACCTGCAGGGACAACCAGTAGCACTAGGCGGAGCTGGCCTCAGTCCAGCTCAAGTCCGATCTACTGTGTCACGTGAAGCGAAAGCCTACGGCTTAGAGCTTGGTCTTGAAACTATCAATGTTGATTTCACGCAGCGCTATGGCGACCTTGCGGTTGCGATTGGTGCCGAGCTACGGGAAGACGAATACATCATCAATGCCGGTGAAGAGTATTCCTATCGCGATTACGACTCTGACAATGGCGCGAGTCTATTTGCCACAGATCGTAGTGGCGGCATTCAGGGTTTCGGTGGTATTGCACCGAATAACGCAGTGGAAGAAACTCGCGACGTGATTTCTTTTTATCTGGATACGGAATATGACGTGTCAGAAGAATTCCTCGTCAGTGGCGCGGTTCGTTATGACGACTATGATGGTTTTGGTGACACAACCAACTTTAAGGTCGCAGCTAACTATCGCTTCAACGACATGTTTAGTGTTCGTTCTGCGGTTAGTACGGGTTTCCGTGCACCTTCTATGCAGCAGTTGTTCTTCAATAATGTGAGCACTCAGTTTGTATCTGTGGGTGGTGCTTTGGTTGCTCAAGAGGTCGGAACTTTCCGCAACGACAGTACTCTGGCCCAGGCCATTGGTATCCCTGCTTTAAAAGAAGAAGAATCTAACAACTTCAGCATTGGCTTCGTCGCCAATCCGCTTGAAAACGTGAGTTTGACCGTTGACTACTACGCGATTGATATCGATGACCGTATTGTTGTCAGTAATCGATTGGGTTCTGGGCTTGCGCCAGAACTTGATGCAGCACTTGCTGCAGCTCAAGCCGGTGCTGGTCAGTTTTTCTTGAACGGTGCTGATACTGAAACGCGTGGTGTTGACCTGGTTGCTACATGGAACCCTGAAATCTCTCGTGGATCACTTGACCTGACGTTGGCAGCTAACTTCACTGAAACTGATGTCGTTGATATTTTCACACCATCAGGCAGTGGTCTTTCTAACGTGCCGGTTAACAGTGTGTTCTCAGCAACGGACATCTCTATCATTGAAGAATGGCAGCCAGAAGATCGTATCAGTGTTAGCGGCGTTTACCGTCTTGACGACTGGGTCGTGAACATGGCGCTGAACCGATATGGCGAGTACACAGTGACTGACGGTGGTCGTCAGACTTATGACGCTCAGTGGTTGCTTGACCTACGTGTTGCCTGGGAAGTTCGTGAAGGTGTTTCTATTAATGCTGGTGCCAACAACCTGACTGATGAAACGCCAGATCGTAATACGATTGGCAATTCGCGAAACGGTACCATCGTTGATGCGGCTGGTAATGTGATTGTCTCAAGCCCTGGTGTGTTCGACTTTTCACGTCGATCTGCGCCATTCGGCTTTAACGGCGCTTACTACTACGCTGGAGTTTCTTACTCCTTCTAGTCTGCGTTTGAAAAATAGATCCCGGTGCTCGTAAGGGTGCCGGGATTTTTTTTGGCTGGAGAATAGTGCTTGAGATACAATAAGCTAAAAGTCAGCGACGATTCTCTGTCCCGCTAACTTGCGGCCCCTCTGGGCTGCCGACCGATTGTCCCGCTCGTTAGCTCGTGAGCCTCTTTGAGTAACCAGGCGTCGCCACCCTCCGTCGGCGCGGTGTTTTTATGCTGCTTCGGAGAATCCTCGCTGACTTCTGGCACGTTCAATTGAGCGTCGGGATATTCTTTGTCCGCGATTTCCATTAAGGTATCTGCCGTATTGACCCATTACCCACTAATAGGAATACCATGAGCCAAGCATCAGATAATCATGATCTGCGTCATGATTGGACCACGGAAGAAGTACAAGGTTTGTTTGATTTGCCGTTCTCTGATCTTGTTGTTCAAGCTCAGTTGGCACACCGCACGCACTTCGATGCGAATCAAGTTCAGCTCTCGACATTACTCTCGATCAAAACAGGTGCATGCCCAGAAGATTGTGCCTATTGCCCGCAAAGCACTCGTTACAACACCGGGCTCGAAACAGAAAGTTTGCTCGAACTAGAAAAAGTTCGGCAAGCCGCCATACGGGCGAAGGCTGCCGGGGCAACCCGGTTTTGTATGGGCGCCGCCTGGCGTAGCCCAAAAGACCGTGATCTTGAAAAGGTCATTGATATGGTCATTGCGGTGAAAGAGGAGGGCTTAGAGACCTGTGTCACACTTGGGATGTTAACGGCTAAACAAGCTAAGCGTCTCGCCGATGCGGGGCTCGACTACTACAACCATAATCTTGATACGTCTCCTGAATACTATCGGGAGATTATTACTACCAGAACTTATCAGGACCGCCTGGATACGCTTGGCCATGTGCGAGATCTAGGTATGAATACCTGCAGCGGCGGCATTGTTGGCATGGGCGAAAAACCCATTGACCGAGTTGAGATGCTACGCACATTGGCGAATTTACCTGAACACCCTCGGAGTGTACCGATCAATAACCTGGTTCGCGTTGCTGGAACGCCCTTGGCCTTGACCGAGGCCATTGACCCCATTGATTTTGTTCGGACGATTGCAGTCGCCAAGATTATGATGGCAGCATCCTATATAAGGCTTTCTGCCGGCCGCGAGACGATGGATGAGTCCACCCAGGCGCTATGTTTTCTAGCAGGAGCAAATTCAATCTTTTTTGGTGACAAATTGCTGACCACGCCGAACCCGGATAACCAGAAGGATCTGGCCTTGATGGAGAAGCTAGGCCTCAGGGTGGAGCAGCAACCGAAATACATGAATTCGGTAGTCAATGCTTGATGCTCAACTTCTGCTAAATGTCTGTTTAAGTTAGTCGTTTCGATATTTGGGATATATATCCCAAATATCGCATTTTACGCAAGCATCCGAATCGCTTAAGGTACTCACCTTGATCGAACCACTACCTGTTCGGGTCAACACTTGTTCGGGTCAACAACAGAAGTACTTTCACAACACTCGCGGAAAATATCATGGCCAATTACTTCAACTCTCTGTCTTTACGCGAACAACTAGCCCAACTGGGCAAATGTGAATTTATGAATCCCTCGGAGTTTGCCGATGGCGCCAACTACCTAAAGGGCAAAAAGCTTGTGGTTGTCGGTTGTGGTGCGCAAGGGCTGAACCAGGGTTTGAATTTGCGCGATAGCGGCCTGGATGTGTCTTATACGTTGCGTGCCTCAGCGATCGCGGAGAAGCGTCAGAGTTGGAAGAACGCGACTGACAATGGTTTTACGGTTGGTACCTATGATGAACTGATCCCCACTGCGGATCTCGTGCTCAATCTGACCCCGGACAAGCAACACACCGCTGTCGTGGAAGAAATCGTGCCTTTGATGAAGAGAGATAGCTGTCTCGCCTATTCACATGGCTTCAACATTGTCGAAGAGGGCATGCAGGTTCGGGAAGATATCACGGTCATTATGGTGGCGCCCAAGTGCCCAGGCACTGAGGTGCGAGAAGAATATAAGCGCGGCTTTGGTGTTCCAACGTTAATTGCTGTCCATGAAAATAACGATCCACGCGGCGAAGGTCTTGCGCTTGCAAAGGCTTACGCGGCGGGTACCGGTGGCCACAAGGCGGGCGTTCTGATGTCCTCTTTTATCGCAGAAGTGAAATCTGACCTGATGGGTGAGCAAACGATTCTGTGTGGCATGCTGCAGACGGGTTCGCTGTTGTGCTTCGATAAGATGGTCGAACAGGGTGTCGAGGCTGGCTATGCCGCCAAACTGGTTCAATATGGTTGGGAAACGGTCACCGAAGCACTGAAGCATGGCGGTGTCACCAATATGCTGGACCGCCTGTCTAACCCCGCGAAAATCAAATCTTATGATCTAGCTGAAGAATTGAAAGTCATCATGCGGCCGCTCTATGAGAAGCATATGGATGACATTATGTCGGGCCACTTTTCTCAAACCATGATGGAAGACTGGGCCAATGACGATGTGAACCTGCTCGGCTGGCGTAAAGAAACCGGTGAATCCGCGTTTGAAAAGACGGCTGCGGCAGATGTAGAAATCTCTGACCAAGAATACTTTGATCACGGAGTTTTGATGGTGGCGATGGTGAAGGCGGGAGTTGAGCTTGCCTACGAGACCATGGTGTCTGCTGGTATCAAAGAAGAATCTGCTTATTATGAAAGTCTGCATGAAACGCCTCTTATTGCGAACACCATTGCTCGCAAGAAGTTGTTTGAAATGAACAACACGATTTCAGACACAGCTGAGTATGGTTGTTACCTCTATAACCACGCCTGCTTGCCGTTGTTGGGTGACTTTATGAAAACGATAGATACTGATGTGATTGGTCGTGGTCTTGGTTTGAACGACTTTTCTGTCGACAACCAGCGTCTAATTGAAGTGAACGACGATCTGCGCAGCCACAGTGTTGAAAAAATAGGTAAGGTATTGCGCGGCTACATGGGCACGATGAAGAAGATCGTCTAACCCATTTGCACCCCCTTCGGTTTCAACAGTGCGAGATTCGTTTATCCGATGTCTACGCGCTGAAAGATATTAATCTTGAGATTGCACCCGGTGAGCACTGGGTGCTGCTCGGCGCCAACGGTTCCGGTAAGTCAGCATTAGCTGCCGCTCTGGTGGGTGAAGGGCAGCTAGTATCGGGTGCTCGGTCGGCGCTGCCGCGGTCCCAACTTGTTTCCTTCGAAGTTCAGCGAGCACTGATTGAAGCCGAACGAGAAAAGGACGACAGCGATATCACCGATGAAGTTTTCATCGGTACGCTAGCGCGAGAAGTGCTAGCGGGTGGAAGCCCTGACATTACTCACCAGTTAGTAGAAGCGTTTGGCTTTAGCGACAAACTGAATCTCGGTTTCCGCAACCTTTCTACCGGCGAAACTCGCAAGCTATTGCTCATCCGCGCCATCGCGGCAGAGCCCGAACTATTGGTGCTCGACGAACCCTTCGATGGACTCGATGTGGATGCAACCGCGCAACTTGTCGATCAACTCCTCAGACTCGCCCAGGCCACGCCCTCTCCCATGACGATAGTCCTGGTGCTGAATCGATTGGACGAATTACCCGACTGGGTGTCTCATGCGGCGCTCATGGTAGAGGGTCGTATCGCCCATCAAGGCGTCATTAAAGAGGCATTGCCCATCATTCGTCAGCTGCTGCAAATGCAGCGCGATGATCTCGTGATCCCCGCCTCGGAATTAGCGGATCGGGTACCAACGCTTGCGCCGGGTCCCCTGGTAAAGCTGATATCTGGCTGCGTGGCTTATGGTGACAGCGTCATCTTTGACAAGCTCGACTGGCAGGTAAATCCCGGTGAGCATTGGCAAGTCGTCGGTCCTAACGGCAGTGGTAAGACGTGTTTGCTGAATCTGATTACCGGCGATCATCCCCAGTGTTACGTGAATGATATTCGGGTGGTGGGTTATCAGCGAGGGCAGGGAGAAAGCATCTGGGACTTGAAGCAACACATGGGCTATGTGTCTACGGCGTTGCAGTGGGAATACCGGGTCAGCATTAGTTTAGCGAATGTCATTATCTCGGGCTTCTATGACAGTATCGGCCTTTACTCGAAAGCAACCGAGAACCAACAGGCCATTGCCATGCAGTGGCTGGAATTGTTGGGTCTCAGTGATCGAGCACATCAACCCTTTAATCAATGTTCTTATGGTGATCAAAGGCTATTGCTGATTGCCCGCGCCATGGTGAAGCACCCTCAGTTGCTCATTTTAGATGAACCTTGTTTAGGGCTGGACGAGGTAAACCGACAGTTGGTGTTATCACTGATCGAAATCATTTGTGCGTCCAGCGAGACGACCGTACTTTACGTCAACCATCACGCGGGTGACCGCATCAAAGGTATTGAAAGAGTGTTGAACATGGTCGATTACGCTTGAGTAACGACGACACGTTCCCACTGAAGTTTGCAAAAGGTGCTCTACTCGCTTCAGTGATGGCCATGGGCTTTTCTCAGACGATTCTATTTGCTGTGCTGGCGCCACTCGGTCGCGAGATTGGCCTTTCTGAAATTCAGGTCGGTGTGATTGTTTCAGCATCTTCGCTGACGGTCTTTATCGCCATGCCGATCTGGGGCCGGGTCAGCGACACCTGGGGTCGGCGCAAGGTCATTTTGATTGGCCTGTTTGGCTACAGCATCGGCACAATTCTGTTTGCCAGTGTCTTTCAGGCAGCGCTAATGGGTTTATTTATTCCGACCACTGCATTTCTATGTTTAACCGTTGCCCGGGTTAGTAATGCCGCGGTGATGGCAGCAACGCAGCCGGCATCTACAGCGTACATGGCGGACATCACCGATGTCTCAACTCGAACTAAAGGCATGGGCCAGATCGGCGCCGCAAGCAATTTTGGTTCCATTCTAGGGCCTGCGGTGGGTGGGGTGCTCGCGGCCTACACGCTGTTAACGCCGATCTGGTTTTCTGCGGCGGTGACAATCATTGCCGCCATCCTGGTGTTGGTTGCGCTACCCCCTGCGCCAGTCCAATTGATGAAAACTAAACCAAAGCGCTTAAAGTATACCGATCGACGAATTTTACCATTCGTGTTTGTCGGCATCTTTATGTTTATGGGTTTTGCAATTGTGCAACAGACCATGGCATTTCGATTTCAGGATACTTTAAGCCTCACGGCGGCAGCGACTGCACGGGTGGTAGGCATTGCAATGATGCTATCGGCGTTTTTTTCTCTCGTGGCACAAGTGCTGGTGTTACCTCGCCTGCATGTTCAGCCGTTTACCTTGCTAAAATTTGCGATGCCAATTTTGATTGGTGCGTTTCTGATTATGGCAATGGCAGAGAGCCGATGGATGTTGACGATGGCAATGGCCATTCAGGGATTTGGTATGGGTCTTGCCGGACCTGGTTTTATATCGGGCGCATCGCTTGCTGTCTCGCAAGAAGAGCAGGGCTCCGTTGCGGGTGTGGCTAATTCTTGTGCACCGTTGGGATTTACAATCGGTCCGATATTGGGAACGATTTTGTATACGATTCAGCCGGACTATCCCTACTGGTTTACCTGTGCGGTATACGTACCGCTGTTAATCTTTACTCTCAACTTCAAGCCAGCACGGCTATAAATGATTCTTCTTAACTAGCAGTCGAACATCGTCGCTCATGGCCGTCAGAAATATAGATTGATGCCCAGGCCAACGTAGCCAGTGTTCGGTGTCGCAGGTCTGTTCCTGAACTTCATTAGGAGCCTTATTAAGGACACTACTAGCCACTTTTATTTTTCCAGACAATACCAATATTTCGAGACCCGTATCGGACAACTCCCTATAGGTTTCATTTTGCATTAGCTCCCGAATCATCACTTCTTCGGTGTGAAATTTGTGCAGCGGTAACGTTGTCACGCCGTCAATTTTCATGATGGTTGTATCCAGTGTATTTGTCGTCACATAGGTTTGATCTTGCGTCGCCATCTGGCGCAATTTCACGTAGATGCGACAGCCTTCTTTGGTGAAAGGCTGGTGCGATGAGCCATCCGGATTGCGAACATAGTATCCTGCCGGATAGTCACCAGACTCATCCGAGAATACCCCTTCCAAAACATAGTATTCCTCACCATTGGTGTGGCTATGGGGCGAGAAAAATGAATTGGGTTGGTAACGCACAATCGTGGTCGCACGGGCGATCTCATCGCCAACACGGTCCAACATACGCCGGTCAACACCGGGCAATGGTGACGGCACCCAATCAACTTCGTTGGTATTGACGCTGGCTGACTGACTGAGGTTGGCGAATAACTCCATGGTCATGGTCCATCTTGTTTTGTTAAGTTATAGAGATGTGAAGTCTATTGTGTGGCCATCGCGTGTAACAGTATGAGCGCTCGAATAGAGCTTATTCGTGATTGCCAGTATTAGCACAAAAAATTACAACAGAGGGGAATGTGTGTCGAAGCTACTATTTGAAGGGCTACAAGTATTGGATGTGGGCTCCTGGATCGCCGGGCCTGTAGCGGCGACGATTTTGGCAGACTTTGGCGCAGATGTGATCAAAATAGAACGGCCGGGAGAGGGCGATCAGTACCGTACGCTCTCGGCGTTGCCGGCGTATCCCGATGCCGAGCATAACTATATGTGGGAGACAGATGCTCGCAATAAGCGTGATCTTGCGCTCAATTTAAAGGCTCCGGAAGGCCGCGAGATTTTGGTAAAGTTAATCGAGCAAGCGGATGTGTACGTCACGAACCAACCTTTTCCGTTGCGTCGCCAGCTGAAGCTGGAATATGAAGACGTGAAAGCCATTAACCCATCGATTATTTACGCCTCGTTAACCGCTTACGGAGAAGAAGGTCCAGATCGCGACAAAGAAGGCTCTGATCTAGTGGCCTATTGGGCTCGGTCTGGATTGATGGATCTGGTTCGTGATCGTGATGGACGGCCGGCCATTGCGGTGCCAGGGATGGGCGATCACCCTTCGGCAGTCTCTCTTTATGCGTCGATCGTGACAGCGCTTTTGCACCGTGAGAGAACCAATGAGGGTTCGATGGTGCACACCTCTTTGCTCGCCAATGGTGTTTGGTCTGCTGCGTGTATTGCCTCTGCAGGGTTTGCTGGGAGCGACTACGTCAACTATCGAGCGACAAGGCAGAAGCGCACGTTCGCCGATTCTATCTATCAGTGTAAAGACAAGCGCTGGCTACAGATCACGATGGTTAGAAGTCCCGATCAACTGGTGGCATTTTTCTCGCTGCTGGACCTCGAAGCGCTGTTTGAAGATCCTAGATTTGATTCGCCTGAATCCTTTGCAGAACACACCGAAGCATTGGTTGAGATCGTTCAGGAACGGTTACTGAGCAGAACCTCTGATGATTGGCAGGAGGACTTTAACGACGCCGGACTCAATATTGTGCGGATTGGTATCATTGAGGAGTTGATGGATGACGAGATGGTGTATGCGAATAAAATCGTGGCACCGCCAATAGATCCGACATCAACCGTGCCTTACGTGGTGGATCATCCGCTCAATGTGGATGCTGTCGATCGCGTGGGTGCCACCAAAGCACCAGATATTGGCGAACACAGTGATACCATTCTGAGCGAGATGGGTCTTGCTCCGGAACAGATCGTGGAGCTAAGAGCGCGCGGTGTTATTCAATAGCGACTAACAGTCTGTTGACGATTAACGGAAACCAACTTGTTTAGGTCGCTCGCGAGCTGGCGCAGGGTCCGATTAGATGGCATACCGTAGGTTCCGTCCAGGCGCGTGACAGTCACGTACCCCTGGCTCAGTTCATAGGCATCGGTGCCACGCCTCACTGGGGGTATCAGGTTGAAATTACCGCGTAAGGTGCCATCCGGTAATTTTCGATAGGTGCCGTCAAAAACTGAGTGGTCGGCAAGCGTTGTCGCAACGACACCTTTAACCTGATCTTTTGCCACGGCGGGGTAGTTGATATTCAAAATCGCATTTGCTGGTAGTTTGGGTTCAGAGGCCAGCAACGCCACCACAAGGTTAGCCGCATCCTGCATCGCTTCTAGGGTCGATGGGAAGCGGTCTTCTAATTCAGAGAATTTGATCTCGACGGAAATTGCGATGGTTGGAATACCAAAAGTGAGGGCGGTTGCTGCCGCGCCGACGGTCCCTGATACGATGACGTCCCGGCCGACATTTTGGCCGAAGTTGGCGCCCGAGATCACAAGATCTGGATTCGTGTCCTTAAATACTTCGGCCAGTCCGATGCGAACCGCGTCGGCCGGTCTCCCCGTGACCGAATAGATACTGTCGGTGTGTTGCTTCAGGGCGATGCCACCAGTTTGGCTGCTGGCAGATGAACCACTTTGCTGGGTTGCAGGCGCGACCAGCATAACGTTGTGGTTTGCAGCAGTTAATGCCTCGTATAGTGCGGTGATGCCTGGGGCTTCGAAGCCATCATCGTTAGTCAGTAATATGGTTTTGCCAAGCGCCCCTAACGGTGACAATAAGATTAATATACTCAGTAGTAACTTCATCTCGTTCCCCTTTCTACTTTTTTTCTCTTTTTTCTCTTTGTTTTTTATGGCAAAAACAAGTTTAAGCTGAGTCACCGGCGCTGACTCGTTCGAACGCAATTCTTAATCGTTTTGCGGCTTCATTAAATTGTTCGACAGGCGTCCATGCATAAGCAATGCGGATACAATTTTGGCTTTCCCCACCTCCAGCCGAAAAGCCAGTCCCCTTGTTGACCGCCACCCCTTCGTGCACGGCGGTGCGCCAAACCTCTTCAAGCGGTAAACCAGGTTTGAGCCTGGCCCAAAAATAGAACCCACCGTGAGGGATGGTCCACTCCATATAATCTGACACTTCGCGTTTCAGCGCAGCATGAAGCGTGTCTCGCTTGTTTTGGTAGACCTCCCGAACCATGGTTAGATGAGGGTCAAAGTCGCCATTGTCTAAAAATTCACTCATTGCTCTCAGGCCCACTTGATTTTGGCCCATGGCAAAACGCATTCGAGAGAACAGCGCCAACAACTCTGGTCTGGCGTGGACCCAGCCAACCCGAACTCCGGTAGCCACTGTCTTAGAGAAGGTGCCCGTGGTGACAACGCCCCAGCCACCTGCCAAAGCAGAAAAGCTCGGTGGTGGTGGTTCGTCAAACCACAAGTCTCGATAAGCTTCATCATCTAGAATCATGACATCATGCTCATATGCGAGATCTAAAATTCGATGTCGACGGACTTCAGACAGCGTCCAGCCTGTTGGGTTGTGGAACGCCGAAATCGTATAGAGCATTTTGACGTTCTTGCCTTCCTCTTTTAGTCGGGTGAGGAGCGCTTCTAATGCATCGGTGCGCATCCCATCCTCATCCATCGGCACGAATCTGATATCTGCACCGACACCGCGGAAGTTGTGCAAGGTACCCATGTAAGTTGGCGTTTCAGAGATGATCACATCGCCTGGATTAATCAATGAACGGACGATTAGATCAATCGCGCCAGAGGAGCCGTTGGTCATTTGAAACCAATCCGCGGTGACGCTGGTGTGCTCTTCTTGGTTGCGGCGGTTCGCTAGCCACTGGCGGATGTTCTGCGGTCCCAGGCCAAATCCATATCGAAGTGCGGCATCGCCCGGTTTCGCAAACACGATTTGTGAGGCCATCTCTAGCTGTTTTTTCGGTAGCGTGCCGCTATCAGGAATGCCGACGGCGAGATAAAGCAGCTCTTTTTTGGGCGTGATGTCTTCCGGCAAATCCCAATCCCCATCACCCCCGTACAGGGGTGCAGAAAATTGGTTGCCGATGTCTTTGGGTGAGCGGGATTGCCATCGCGCGGCGAGATTGTCTAGGGTGTTTGTCATAGCGTGAACGATACTAGAGATTGGCTTGGTGCGACAGACTTCGCGAGGTCTGGTGGAGCAAGTCATCGCATAAAAACGTTGATGATCATCAATCCATAAGGGTTCGGGCGGAAATCCTATTACCCTACTACGCAAGGGGATTTTATTATCCTTCGATGGTACAGTTAGAGGTGCGCTCAAAAGTGCATTAATTAAGAGTGCGATGAATAGAGGTCAATACATCGGGTAACCTGCCGCGCGACTCAGTGTCGCATCAAACTAGGATATTGTTAAGTCGTATGAGACTCACCCGTCACACCATTAGCTTGGCATTGTTGCTAGCCGTATTCTGGCTGGTGCTTTCCGGTCACTACACGGCATTTCTAATTTCGTTAGGCGCGCTCTCGGTTGTATTGGTTGTTTGGGTTTGTGCGCGAATGGACGTCGTCGACCATGAGTCTCAGCCACTGCACCTGGACCGAAGTATTTTTAAATATTGGTTGTGGTTAGTTAGAGAAATCGCGCTGTCGAGCCTGGCGGTTACGTCCTACGCCTTTCGCCGTCGAGATGCGATCAAGCCAACTGTTTTTGAGTTTACCGTCAGCTCAAAGTCTGATATTGGCAAGGTGATTTTTGCCAATTCTGTCACGCTGACGCCCGGTACGGTTGTGATTGACCTCAAAGGAGACATAGCAACGGTTCATGCGCTGGTGTCACCAGCAGTCGATGGTGTGACCTCGATTTATAGCAGAGTGAGCGGTATCGAATAATTATGATTTTGTCTATCGCGACTTTGGCTATTCTGACGGTCATGGGTATTGCCCTAATGAGAGCATTTCTCGGCCCAACATTGCCCGACCGAATCCTAGCAGTAAACATGTTTGGCACAAAAACAGTGTTATTGATCTGCATCACAGCATTGGTCACTGATGCCGGCTTCTTGCTTGATGTGGCAATGGTCTACGCCCTGATTAATTTTATCGGTTCGATTGGTGCCCTACAGTACTTTGAGCGAAGCGCAGAAAACGGGACGAACGAGTGATGGTCGAAGTATTGCAAACCATCGTTGCACCGGTTCTGCTGCTAGCAGGATGTTTTTTCTGTTTCGCCGGAGGTGTGGGTGTATTGCGGTTCCCAGAATTCTTTACGCGTATGCACGCCTCGGGTGTTTCAGACACACTTGGGGCTGGACTCGTTATTGTGGCTTTGATGCTGCTATCTATGAACTTTAATGAAGTGATTAAGTTAGCACTGATCCTAGCATTCATCTTAATCACCAGCCCTACATCCTCCCACGCCCTGGCGAAAACTGCTGTGCGTGCAGGTGTGCTACCAAAAGTAGCACCTGAAATAGCTTCTGAAATAACACCTGAAGTCGAGCTGGATAAAGAAGAGCACAGCAGCGACGGAGGTGGCCCATCGAAATTCTCGTAGACTTAATCCTGTTCTCGTTCTTGGTTAGTGCAGCCGTTGCGGTTGTTCTGTTTCGAGACCTTTTTGCGGTCATTATGATCTCAGGAATTTACTCGCTGGTATCGGCGAGCCTTTTTGTCATGATGGATGCTGCCGATGTCGCCTTCACCGAAGCAGCGGTGGGTGCGGGCGTATCGACATTACTCTTGCTCAAGACACTGGCGTTGACACGGCGCTATGCCAAGCCGCAAAAGCAGCGCAATTGGTTGGCACTTTCGATTGTCACAATAACGGGTTGCTTGCTGATCTATGGCACTTCAGATCTGCCAGCTTACGGTAGCGCTGATGCACCTGCCCACCAACATCTGTCGGCTCACTATCTTGAAAAATCGGTCGAAGAGACCGGTGTGCCAAACGTTGTGACCGCGATCCTGGCCAGTTACCGGGGTTTCGACACTATGGGTGAGTTAGTGGTGATCTTTATTGCTGGAATTGGCGTGCTCTCCTTGATCTCGCCGACGGAAAAGGTCAAAGCATCTTCAGGGTTATTTCTGCAGCAGCACACTGTGCTGCGCATTGTGGGCAAAATGTTGATGCCGCTCATTATGATGTTTGCACTTTATGTGCAGTTTCATGGCGATTACGGACCCGGTGGCGGTTTTCAAGCAGGCGTGATTTTTGCGTCAGCCATGATCTTGTATTCGATCTTATTCGGACCAGAGGCGGTAAGAGCTGTGATCAGTGATCGAGTCACACGTCTGCTAGCCGCATTTGGTATTTTGCTTTATGCCGGCACTGGGTTTGCCGCCATGGTAAATGGCGGGGCTTTTCTAGACTACACCTTTCTTGGTAGTGAGCAGGTAGCCGCACAGCTACTGGGCATTCTATTGGTTGAATTGGGTGTGGGTATTACAGTTGCCGCTGTGATGGTGAGAGTGTTTTTGGAGTTTGATCAACGGCCCGTCATAAAGCTGCCGCTTTTAAAGCTCCCTGTCACAAATAAAGGTGATCGTTAATGCCTGACCAACTCGCTTATTGGTTGATTATCGGTCTGATGATGATTGGGTTGTATATCGTGATTGCCCACGCCAATCTGATCAAAAAAATTATCGGCCTCAGCATCATGCAGATATCTGTTTTTATGCTGTATATCGGTATCGCCTATGTTGAAGGCGGCGCTATTCCGATCATTGATGCCAACACGATCCTTTACTCGAACCCTATACCCCACGTGTTGATATTAACCGCTATCGTTGTTGGTATCGCAACGGTTGCGCTCGCGATGGCTTTGATTATTCGGATCAATGAGGCCTTTGGCACGATTGAAGAAGACGAGCTCGCTGCAGGCGCCGGTGAGCAATAGATGAGTCATCTTCCGGTACTGCCTGTTCTCATCCTGCTCCTCACCGCGCCAGTGTGTCTAATCATCAACCGGGTGAACGTTGCGTGGTTGATGACCGTATTGGCTTCGATCCTGGCTTTGGTTTGTGCCTGGCAAATTCTGGGTCAGGTACTCTCTAGCGGTCCGCTGACTTATGCGTTGGATGGTTGGGAAGCACCCTTCGGCATTGAGTACCGCATTGATTTGTTGAGTGCCTGGATGTTGTTCATCATCTCGCTTCTCGGTTCCTTGGTTGCGCTGTTTGCACGACAAAGTATTGCCTATGAAATAGAGCCAAGTCGTCAGGTCTACTTCTACGTTGCTTATCTACTTTGCTTCGGTGCCCTGATGGGCGTGGTTTCTTCAGGTGACATATTCCATATCTTTGTGATGCTGGAGATATCAGCGCTTTCTTCATACACGCTTATTGCGATGGGGCGGAACAAGCTCGCGCTATGGGCATCGTTCCAATATCTCATTCTCGGCACGGTTGGCGCGACCTTTATCCTCATAGGGATTGGGCTTATATACGCCATGACCGGCACGCTGAATATTGCCGATATAGCAGAGCGACTAGAAACCGTCGAACAAAGTCGTACGGTGATAACGGCATTCGTGTTTATGACGCTCGGCACGCTATTGAAGTTAGCACTGTTTCCATTGCACCTGTGGCTACCCAACGCCTATACCTATGCGCCATCTGTGGCGAGCGCTTTCCTGGCGGCGACAGCAACAAAGGTCGCCCTGTATCTTTTTATCAGGTTCACTTACACCGTGTTCGGAGCTGACTTTTTACCCATGTCGATAATTCTGGTGGCGCTCGGCATCACAGCTGCCGTTGTAGGTTCTCTGATTGCCATTAGCCAAACCAATCTGAAGCGCCTGTTTGCTTACTCGAGTGTGGCGCAGATTGGATACCTGGTACTGGGACTGGGTATGGCGAACCAAACCGGACTTACATCTACATTGATACACACTTTTAACCACGCTTTGATGAAAGGCGCGCTGTTTTTGAGTCTCGGCGCCGTGGTCTACCGGCTTGGGGACTCCACATTCAAGGAATTTTTCGGACTTGGACAGCGAATGCCATTGACGATGGCCGCAATCACGATTGCCTGCGCAAGCCTGCTGGGTTTACCCGGCACTGCAGGGTTTATCAGCAAATGGTACTTGGTTTCGGCTGCTATTGAGAACGATTGGTGGCTTCTCGCAGGTGTGATTTTGATGTCGTCACTTGCAACTGCAGTTTACGTTTGGCGAGTAATCGATGCCGGTTACTTCCAACCTGCTGTTAACACTCAGAGATCAGAGGCGCCGATCGTGATGTTGGCACCCATGCTGTTGTTGGCTTTCGCTAATATCTATTTTGGTCTCGAAACCAGTTTCACGCTGATGGTCGTTGATGGCATAACAAGCAGCCTTCTGGGTGGTGGGCAATGAGCTTGATGTTACTAATCCCTCTTGTCTTGCCGTTAGTCGCGGCGGGCCTGGTGGTCGCGACGGGTCGCTACCCCAATTTAAGAGATAGCATTTCCGTTGTAGCAGGTTTCATTGTCGCGGCGACGGTTGTGATGATTCAGCAAGACTTTCAGCCCTATAGTTTTACGCTCGCAGAACCCTTGCCGGGTATCAGTTTGGCATTTCGTTTGGATGAGCTTGGACTAATCTTTATGTTAGTTGCTGGCCTGCTCTGGCCCGTGACCACCCTGTATGCGATTGGCTATATGCGTGGGCATGGGGAAGCGCACCAAACATCATTTTTTGCCTGGTTCGCGGTAGCGATTGGTTGCACCATGGCAATCGCCTTGTCCGCTAATCTCTTTACGCTATTTTTGTTCTATGAGGCATTAACCTTAGCCACCTGGCCTTTGGTTGTTCACGCCCGTACCGATGAAGCACGAGCAGGGGGGCGTACATACCTTTCGGTATTGTTGATTACCTCAATTGTATTCTTTCTGCTTGCAATTATCGGTACCTGGTTTGTCGCGGGCACTTTGGAGTTTACCAAAGGCGGCGTGTTCCCGGTTGATGTCAACACGACTACCGCGAGTCTGCTTCTGGTGTTATTTGTGTTTGGTATCGGCAAGGCAGCAATCATGCCGTTTCACCGTTGGCTGCCTGCGGCTATGGTGGCGCCCACGCCAGTGAGCGCACTGTTGCACGCGGTTGCCGTCGTCAAAGCCGGTGTGTTCACCTTGCTTAAGGTTTGCGTCATGATCTTCGGCGAAGATTTGTTATCGAGTCTCGAGGTAACAGAACTTCTGATGTATGTGGCCGCGGCCTCAATCCTGATTGCATCTATTATCGCCATGCGGCAGGACAACCTTAAAAGGCGCTTAGCGTATTCTACGGTCAGTCAGCTTAACTACGTGATCATGGGCGCACTAATTGCCACCGGTCCGGCGTTCGTCGGCAGTGCATTGCAGATTGCCATGCATGCCTTTGGCAAGATCACTTTATTTTTCTGTGCAGGTGCCATACTCGTTGCGGCCCATAAGTCGAAAGTTTCAGAACTGCGCGGCCTAGGTAGAACGATGCCGCTAACAATGGTGGCATTTTTCATTGCGAGCTTGTCGATCATTGGAATACCACCCACCGGCGGGACCTGGGTTAAATGGTATTTATTGATGGGCGCGCTTGAAGCAGATGCGGTCATTCCTATGGTCGTGTTGATGATCAGTTCATTACTCTCTGTTGGGTATCTGCTGGTGATTCCAGCGCGCGCGTTCTTTTCAGGGGACGCCGCCGCTGGCTCAATAGAAGCGGGCCCAATTAAAGAGGCGCCCTGGCCCATGTTGTTGGCCATTTGTATAAGTACCGCGGGGACAGTTCTGCTGTTCTTCTATGCCGGACCATTTCTCAAGCTTGCAACACTGGGGGTCAGTCCATGAGTGAGAATGGGAACGGACGTAAACTAGATGATCCAGAGACGGTGAAGTGGATTCTCCGGGTGTTTTACGTTATCTGTGCTGTGTTGTTTGTTATGGATTTCATTATCCATCGACATGTATCTCATGAAATGGAAAGCATTCCTGGTTTCTACGCCATTTACGGTTTTGTGGGCTGCGTTGTTCTGGTGGTGGTGGCCCGTTGGATGCGCGTTTTATTGATGCGGGACGAAGACTACTACGAAGACAAGCCCAAAAATAAAGATATTAATCAAGACTATAATCAAAACTATAATCAAGACGCGCTTAAAGATAGAAACGAACCAGATCCGGTGAAGGAGGCGCATCATGTGGACCGCTGACCTTCCGCCCTTTGTTCTGTTTTATGCTGGCGTGCTGTTTGCGCTGATTCCGTCACATCGGTTGCGAGCCTTTGCGATGCTGTTGGTGCCAGTGTTTGGTGCCATTAATCTGCTGTCTATGTCGGCGGATGCGAGCCTACATATGACCCTCGTTGGTTTCGAGCTAACCCTGCTACGGATTGATGATCTATCACTTCTGTTCGGTTACGCTTTTCATATTGCCGCATTTATTGCGATCTTGTATGCGTTCCACATACGCGACAGGGTTCAGCAGGTCGCAGGCCTTATCTATGCCGGTAGTGCGCTGGGTGCAGTGTTCTCAGGCGATCTGCTGACTCTATTTGTATTCTGGGAACTGCTGGCATTTTCATCGGTATTTCTGATCTGGGCACGGGGCACAGAGCGCGCCTTTGTCGCGGGACTTCGTTATCTCATCATTCAGGTGTCGTCTGGGCTGATTCTTTTGCTCGGCATCGTCTTTTACTGGCGCGCAGAAGGCACCTTGTCGTTCGACTTTATCGGTACTGATTCAACCTATGGCTGGATCATTCTGTTAGCCCTGGGGATCAAGTGTGCGTTTCCGATATTACACAACTGGTTGACCGATGCTTATCCAGAGGCGACACCAACTGGTGCGGTTTTCTTAAGTGCATTCACCACCAAGACTGCCGTTTATTTGCTGGCGCGATCATATCCTGGTACCGAGCAGCTGATTTACATCGGCGCCCTCATGACGTGCTTTCCAATATTTTTTGCCGTAATTGAGAATGATCTCCGCCGGGTACTTGCTTACAGCATGATTAATCAGATCGGCTTCATGGTGTGCGGTATCGGTATTGGCACAGCGCTGGCAGTCAACGGTGCTGTTGCCCATGCGTTCAATGACATTGTGTTTAAGGGTCTACTGTTTATGGCGATGGGCGCTGTACTGCAGATGACAGGAAAAATAAACGGCTCAGAACTGGGTGGGCTGTATAAGTCGATGCCGAAGACAACCGTGCTGTGTATTGTCGGTGCTGCGTCTATCTCTGCCTTTCCACTCTTTAGTGGGTTCGTTAGTAAATCGATGATCATGGTCGCGGTACTTGAAGAAGGTTACGACTGGATCTGGCTGGCGCTGCTGTTTGCATCTGCCGGGGTATTCCATCACGCCGGTATCAAGATCCCTTATTTCGCATTCTTTGCCCATGACTCCGGAATCAGAACGACTGAACCACCCTCCAATATGTTGGCTGCCATGTCTATTGCCGCGCTCATCTGCATTGTCATTGGCGTAAATCCGACGCTGCTATACGACTTACTACCGTATGAAGTTGGGTACACGCCGTATGATGCGACCCATGTATTGGCACAGACTCAGTTGCTGTTTTACTCCGCGCTGGCGTTCGTCTGGTTGAACCTTATGCGTTTGTATCCGCCTGAATTACCGTCCGTGAATCTGGACGTGGAGTGGCTGTACAGAAAGTTAATACCTGGCGCAGGTCGTGCGTTAGAAAGCTCTGTGTCGCAGCTAACAGCACCAGCTCGGCATCTACAGTGGAACGTCAATGTTCCAGCGAAGCTTGCTCAATTGGGTAAGACGCCGCCGAGTGGCCAAATGGTCACCTGGGTGATGATCTTGCTCGGAGCTGGGCTGGTCATTAGCTTCTGGTAACTGGCTGATAGCTTTTTCCGATTAGGTAAAGCTTTGGCGTATAGGTAATAATCCTTGCATGAGTACTCCTAAAAATATAGCTGGGAACGCCTTTAGCAACGCATTAGACCCCACGATAGGCGATCAAATCCGTACTCTCGAGGCCGAGGCCATCATGGCGACGGCACCCTGTGGTGATGGCACCATGCCGTTCCGTACCTGGCAGCCTGTTGGTTGCGAGATGGGTTGCGAATTAGTGGTATTGCTGCACGGTGGGGCAGGTTCCTGGAGTCACTGGATTCGCAATATTCCAGTTCTTTCTAACAACTATGAACTGGTGGTGCCAGATCTGCCTGGCCTTGGCGATGCTGCCAGCCTACCTAAGGATACGCCGCCAGAAGCAGTTGCCGAGATCGTTGCCAATGGTTTGCAGGCCGTCGTCGGGCAACGCCGATTTCATCTTATCTGCTTTTCCTGGGGTTCTGTGGTGGGTTCGCTTGTGGCGGCTCAGCTGGGTCTGCAAGTGAAATCCATTCTGCTAGTGGGTCCAGCCTCACTAGGCCGTATGAACCAGGCACCGAATAAAATAAAGCTGAGAAGCCTGTCTCGCGAAATGACGGCGGAGGAAATCGAAAAGACCCATCGAGAAAATCTTGCTCAGTTGATGATATATGACCGGGCACACATTGATGGCATGGCGGTGACACTGCAAGAGATGAATATTACACGTTCAAGATACAATAGCCCGCAATATGCCAATGGTGAATTTGTATTGGATGGTATCAAGGCAACAAGTGCTAATTTGATGGTGATCTACGGCAGCGAAGATGCGGTAGCGGGCAATAGTATTGAAAAACGTAAGCAGTGCTTGAAGCAAATACGACCTGATGTGCATTTTGAGACGGCACGTGGGGTCGGGCACTGGCTGCAATACGAACATGCAGATTGGTTCAATATTCGGGCTGTTAACTGGATAGAGTCAAACATCTCCACCTAGACTCGACGCAGTCTTCAACCTTATGCTGACCGTTGTCGTCTAAAACCTGAACCTAAAACGAACAGGGGTACTTGTAGCATGATGAGATTTTAGCTTCTATTGGCTTTTCCTCTTCTCGCTCACGCCTGATAACGTGGATAAGTTCAAGATCGCCTGGCAATTTGATACAGGGGAAAAGGGCAGTATGCCTCTCGACGAGATGGCCGTAGCTGCGAGGACAGGCGCCGCAAATGCCGTTGTGGCGCTTAATGGTAGTGCTAGTAAGGTGGTGTGGTCCTTTCAGATGGTTCATCATAATATTTGGGATTATGATTTGCCGGCTCAACCCAGTTTGCTGGCCCTGTCTCGTAACGGTCAGCTCATCGATGTCGTCGCGCAGGTGACCAAGACAGGCTTTATGTCTGTGTTGGAACGCGACATGGGCAAACCCTTTTTTGGCGTAGAAGCGCGAGCTGTTCCTTTCTATCCTGGGGGCCCCTGTAACAAGCTACCCTGGCTGATCATATTGTGGCGTTCGTACTTCCAGACTGACTGATAGATTCAATGAGTGACTGATGGGTTACTCGTGATATACAAAGAACCGCAGGATATCTTTCCACGTTAGTATTCCTTGCAGATGATTGTGATCGTCTACGACAGGCAGGCAGGAGATGTTATTTTCGAGTAACAAAATCGATGCGCAATCTATGCTGGTTGTCGCATCAACCGTGATTAATGTTGTCGACATGATCTCTGAAACGGTTTTCTGCAGCGGTAAACTCTGCGCAAGTGCTTCATCATCAAAGTCAGGTGTCACACATTTCGCGATATCCCTGTCCGATAGAATACCGATCAGTTTGCCATCTGCAACAACAGGGATATGGTGATAATCGACCTTATTAAAAAGGTGATAGATTTCAATGACCGCCTGGTTTGGCTCAGCTGTAGTAGGGGCTTTGGTCATGATGTTTTCGACTTCCATCATTTCTCGACTATCTAAGACGCTCATGTCTATTCCTATGCTATGTGTAAGCTGCCATTTTTTTGAGTGAACTTGGTACTCGATCGTTCTTCTTTCTCGATGTAAAAATCGTCATTCAGTTTGATGACGACCTGCGGAAAAAATTCGCGATTAATTTGGATGAATGCTGCTGCGGCATTTTCAGCGGACAGGGTGACGAGATCAAATTCCTTTTTCAATGTTCGTAGCTGCTTGTTTATCGCACGCACCGTTTTCACTATCCGTATTCTTCTGTTCAGCGTGATGTCACCAATGATAGGCGCAGGATCATCTTTGATTTTTTTGAGGATTTGTTTCAGCTGATCGCGTTCCTTGGTGCGTTTAGTGATCAGGGCCTTGAGTGACATGATGGTATTGTTGAGCTCCTGAAGATCGCCGCATTCAATTTCTGTTCTAACGTAAGCGGATGAGCCTATGGCGTTGGCTGTGATTGAATGACCGGCAATGGTATGACCCCCTATGAGGGCGCCTTTGCCACCTTTTTCGCCGACCAATAGTGTATGCCCGATATTCATTTCGCAGTTCATGACGTAGCTTTGAATGATAACGTTTTCGCCAGCTGTTAACCGCGTCAGGTTTAGAAACTTGGCATGAATATCACAACCTGCCTTCAATGCAGTGGTGATCTTGGGCGGCTCATCAGTGCTCGGCACAGATTCGCTGATCACACCACCAACGATAATGATATTCTTGCCAGCTTCAATCGTCGCGTTCTGAACGATGCCCTTGACGAACACATCGCCCGTGACAATGATTTTAACCTGGGATAAAACATCGCCGTTGATGAGCACCGACCCATCGAAATTGATATCTCCGGAGTTTAAATCTGCTTTTGGTAGAACTAATGTAGGGTCAACTTTAACCCCCTGCGTTTCAAGTAATGGGTGACCCGCTATCGATGCGAGTAGTAAATCTTCGTTTTCACTTGAGACCTCTGAGCCGGGGTACTTCTTAAATTTAAGCTGTTTACCTTTTTTGGCTTTGAGTGCTTTTCCTATTACAGTGATTCCCTCTACGCCAGCGGATGCTGGTATACGCCGCATCAATATTTCGCCAACTTCGACGGTGACATAGTGCTTAGTATCGAAGTAGTCAGCGACGTTTTGTTCGTTGACAGCGGGCGAATGGTTTTGATCGATGAAGAAGGTTTCATTAAACTCAGTATCCGTGCCGTGTACTACATCGCGACCACGAGCGACGATCACAGGCGAATCACCCGCTATCAAAGTCTGTATTGCTTGCGGGTCAAATAGGGTGTCTACGATATTCAGACTTGTAAGTTCCTTCTCAACTTCTTGCTGAGTGAGTTTCTCTCCACCCCGCGCTGGCGTTACGATGGCGCTAACCAACATCTTGTCTGTACTAATATTTAGCTCTAATTCAGCATCAACCAGTTTCGCCAGTTCAATTGAGAAATCTTGATTGTGCCTGGCGTGCAGCAGTAACTCACTGACCGCCTGGCGGTTGAGTTCGAGGTCACTGAGGTCTATTCCTGCGATAGCAGTTTCTAGTTCTGTGATACTGGTGAACGATGACTTGTTCGATTGGACCAGGCAGGCTAGCAGGGACTGATTGCTGATTTCCAAGCTTAGATCGGGATATAGGAGTTTTTCGTGCATCTATTGAGTGTAGATCACGATACTAGATCCAAGTACTAATTTTAGCAGGCTTTTTTAGCCGCCCATTCAGCGGCCCATGTTGTAAAATTCATCGTTGGGTCGCATTGAGATGAAATTCGCCATTCGGTTGCTGAGACCAAAGAAGGCTGTGATACCAGCGATGTCCCAGATATCTTCATCCGTAAAATCATGCTGACGGAGCATTTCAAAATCTTCACAGCTCACTGAGACAGCATCATTTGAGACTTTTAACGCGAAACCAAGCATCGCCTTTTGGCGACCGGAGATGTCAGCCTTGTGATAGTCGACGGCGACCTGGTCAGCAATCAGAGGGTCTTTTGCACGGATGCGTAATATGGCACCGTGGGCAACTACGCAATATTGGCAGTGGTTGTCACTAGAGGTCACCACAACGATCATCTCCATCTCAGCTTTACTCAGTCCACTGTCTCTTTCCATCAGAGCATCGTGGTAGGCGAAAAAGGCACGAAACTCATGGGGTCGATGGGCGAGGGTTAGAAAGACATTGGGAACAAAGTCGGCTTTCTCCTGTATGGCCAAGATTTTTTCGCGGATGTCGTCTGGCAGGTCGGTGAGTTCTGGTAATGGATAACGGCTAATGGCTTTGTTGGTCATGTCATCTCCTAATGCGCCAAGACCGGATTGTGTTCCGGCCTTTTCTTTTCTCTGACACTCTACGCTTGCTTTGGCTGCTTCACTAACACGATGAGTCCAGCGCTGATGAGGTTGAGTATGCCGACCATGAGAATGGCGCCATCATAGTTACCGACGACGTCATAATAGTACGAGGTGGCGAGCGGTGAACTAGCGGTAATCAATAGTGTTAAGGGGAGGGCGGCGCTGCGAACAGCGCCGAGATAGCGACGGCCGAAAAAAGACGCCCAGATAACTTCTTGTAGGGGGATCATGCCACCCCAGCCAATACCCATAAGTCCAAAGCCAAAAATTAATCCTGTTAGGGACTGCGATTGTGCGGCAAACACAATAATGAACAGTGACACGCCAGTGGCACCGGCACTAATCGCGGCAAGAGGCTTGGCATCCAACCCGTCAATCAACCAACCCCAGATAGGTTTCGATAACAGGGCCGGTATCGATGCCACAGTGATCATCAGGGCTGCGGTATTGCGATCAAAACCTGCATCCGTCATCAATGGCACGGTTTGTATCAGCATCACCTGAATCGTAATGATGAATAAGCCGAAGGCGACCACCAACATGTAGAAGGTTGAGGTACGCAATGCTTGTCGCCGGGTCATTGAGTTATTGAAATCATCCAGCGCCTTTTGACCGAGGCCGCGATCAATCTCATCGGTGGATCGGCCATCTGGATGCAAGCCAAAATCCTCCGGTCGGCGGCGCATGGCGAGCGCAGCAGGAACCACCAGCAACAGAGTGGTGAGGCTCAAAACTTGCCAGGCGCCGCGCCAGCCAAACTCATCAATCGCCCAGGAGCAAAATGGCGTCAGGATGATACCCGCACCGGAAACCCCCATAGCTGCAAACGCCACCGCGCGGCCGCGAAAATCAACAAACCATTTTGACAAGGTGACGTTGACTACGAGATTACCTAACAAAGCAGAACCTAAGGTCAAAACCAGACCGTTCACGACTATCCACTGCCAGAGGTTCTCGATAAAGGCACTGGCAAAGAGCGCGGCGCTCAAGATAACGGTGCCGATCAACATAAATCGTCTGGCACCGTATTGATCTACCCAGGCCCCGATCACAAAACCTGTGAAGGCCATCACGACCTGACCCACTGTTCTGGATAGCGTGAACTCGGTCCGCGTCCAGTCGAGTTCGGTACTCATGGGGACCATGAATGGCCCGATGATGTAATTTTGCATACCTATTGCAACGAACTGCGCAACGAAAGCAGCGACGATCAACCAATAACCGTAATACATGCGCGACAAGGCGCGTCCCTCCATTAGGTGCGCTAGATAGATAGCTTACGTCCATCCTACATCACATCGAATCTGCAGACTTGGGCAGTCTATGGTTCTGCACTTTATCGCCTTCAATGATCTAAGTGATCGAAGCAGCCGTAAGTACTTTGAAATTCAATTTTGAATCCAAAGGGAGCACAATATGAAATTTTTAGTAATGGTGAGCGCGATGATGTTTTCACTGGTCGCCACTGCCGACCACCATGGCGGCATGAAGCACAGCATGACTAAGTCCAACGATATAGTCGATGTGGCGATTGCCAATGGTAGCTTTACAACGCTGGTGACTGCCGTACAGGCTGCTGGCCTCGTTGAGACGCTTAAGGGCGAGGGTCCGTTTACCGTTTTTGCGCCTACCGACGCGGCATTCGCCAAGGTACCAGCCGAGACGCTGAATGCCTTATTGGCTGATAAAGCGGCGCTTGCGGGCGTTCTAACTTACCACGTGGTAGCCGGTAAGGTCATGGCTGCAGACGTAGTGACGCTAACTGAAGCAACAACCGTGCAGGGCCAGAACGTAATGATCGAAGTCCGAGATGGCAAGGTCTTTATCGATAACGCGCAAGTTGTCATGACTGATGTGGCAGCGAGTAACGGCGTCATTCACGTGATTGATACGGTCATACTACCAAAATCATGATAGTTAGATAGATCGGTATGAACGAACAAGAGGAGCATTGGCTCCTCTTTCTTTTGCCTAAAGCATTTTCAGGTTGTGCTCATAGGTTGCACATGCATAGGTCGCATAGTCATAGGTCGCATATTCCCAGGTAAACACCATCCTGAGACCAGAACAGTCGCTCTAAGGCCTTCTGGTTAAGACCGTCTCTGATGGTGAAAAAACGCTACTGTTGAGTGGTTACATATTTGAGGATTTCGATCACTTGTTCGGGTGTTCTTGCCCAGGTCATTGCGGCTGCATCCACTTCTTTGAGGGGATGGATAATGTCATCAGCATGAAGCGTGATGTATGGCTTGCCCAATGCCGCGCACTGACCTGCATCGAAGGCAGCATTCCATTGTTTGAACTTATCGCCAAAGCATACGATGGCGATATCGCAACTTTCTACTAGGGTTCTTGTTCTGATTGCGTTCACTTTTGCTGACTTGTGGTCTCGCCAAAAACTGTTGTTTTCTTCTCCAAGTAGGTCGCCGGCGCTGTCGCTCGCCTCATGGTTTGTCACTGCTGATGTGAATGTAATGGGCAGCTCGATGGCATCGCAACCCGCCGTGATTTGTTGCCTCCAGTCGGTATGGATTTCGCCGGAAAGATAAACGTTCCAATGCATGTTGAACCTGCTGCTGTTTGATCGATCGCTATGATGGGTTTAATCGATGCAGATTTCAATTTTAAACGGTGAGAAAGAGCATACTATTGCCTGGGATGCTGTCTATAAGCGATGTCCGTAGGATAGCATTGATGCTGTTAACCAGCGGCTCACATTGGGGACTTGATGATGTCGTCTGCAATATTATTTAAGCAACTATTCGATGAGGACTCTGGGACCTTCACCTATCTGCTTGCAGACCCAGAGTCACGCGAAGCTGTGATTATTGATTCTGTCTATGAAAAATATACCAGGGACCTGGCGCTTATCCAGGAATTGGATCTTAAGTTACTGGCTTGCCTCGAAACACATTGCCATGCGGATCATGTCACCGCAGCCTGGCTATTTAAAAATAGTCTTGATAGTCAAATAATAGCATCTGCTTATTCTGGTATTGATGTGCTGGATCGCTCAATTGCCGAGGGAGATACGATTCAATTCGGCCGTTTCCATCTCAGGGTTATCGCGACACCTGGTCATACCGATGGGTGCGTGAGCTTCCTATTGGATAATCTGACGATGGTTTTCACCGGCGACTCGCTGCTTATTCGCGGTTGCGGTCGAACCGACTTCCAGCAGGGCTCTGCGAGTCTTCTCTATCGGTCAATTACCGAAGGCCTGTTTTGCTTGCCCGATGATTGTCTGGTTTATCCAGCCCATGATTACGCTGGACGTACAGCGAGTAGCATCGGTGAAGAAAAGCAATTCAATCCAAGAATTGGTGGTCAAGCGAATGAAAATGACTTCGTCGGTTATATGGAAAACATGCAATTACCGCATCCCAAAAAGCTAGAAATCGCTGTGCCTGCTAATTTGAAAGGCGGCACGCCGGATGAAAGTCAGCTGCCAAAAGCGCCAGACTGGGCACCAGTAGTGACGACTTACAGTGGTGTGTTAGAGATTTCCCCACAATGGGTTGCGGCACACAATAACCAGGTGCACATATTGGATGTTAGGACGACAGCAGAAACCAATGAAGAGAATGCTAAAGTGGCGGGCGCGCAACTCATTCCGATTGATGAGTTACGTGATCGCCTCGCTGAAGTGCCAACTGATATCCCCATCATGACGATTTGTCGTTCGGGTAAACGATCGGTATTGGCCTTTTCTATTCTAAAAGATGCCGGCTGGAAAGAAGTCGCCAATATTCAAGGCGGATTATTACGCTGGCAGAGAGAAGGTTTGCCTGTAGATAGGGTATAAGGCCGGATCTGAGATCAAATGCGCTAACCCTTATTCTCTTTTTGCGATGCAATTTGAGAGTACAGCAAAGAATAGTTTAGTAATTCAGCATCAATCTCGCAGCAGGTTACCGTTCATCTTGGTACACAAAGTGATTTGGTCAGGTTAACTCGAAAAATTGGAGTAAGCCTAATGATTAACGCAGAAACCAGGCAGACGATTTGTATTGTTGATGATGATGCCTTACAGGCAACGTTGATCAGGATGATGTTGAGCCAAGACTACGAAGTCATTCATGTGGGCTCTGGTCGTGAAGACCTTGTTCTGATTCAAACAGAGAAGCCGGATTTAGGCTTTTTAGATAGCATGATGCCGGACATCGACGGTCTGGGTGTTTGCGGGTAGCTCAAGTCAAACCTGGACCCACGTGGAATTCCTGTTGTGTTTCTAACGGGGCTTGAAGATGCAACGGATCAAGAGAAGGGTTTTGAGCTGGGTGCAGACGACTACATCACAAAGCCCGTTTCGCTGAATGTTGTTAAAGCAAGGATTGGGCGCGTTTTTAAGCTATCATTTTATATAGAATTCCTTGAAAGTCTTTTGTGTGAGGAGGCGAGGCTTATGCTTTCACTTCGGGCTTCATAAAGCCGTTCATATTGAATTTGACAGGGTGCCATCCCCAAAATTGGGGATTCTTGATGGTTTGATGATGGTTAATATCTGATCAACCATATGGATTCGATATTAGCGCCTTATGCCGACTTACAGGTCTCAGACTTGTCCCCAACAACTGACTGTTTCAATTCAAGCCGGTGATGCGCATGCAGAAGAAGATTTCTGTCGGCAATATCGTGAAGTCGCGATAGCCACTCTGCGGCCCCTCACCCAGGACGCAACACTCATCGAAGACATCGCTCATGATGCGCTCCTGATAGTCTTACTACGACTGCGTACCAGCGGTATACGCCACCCTGATCAGCTGTGCAGTTATGTGCGACAAACCGCCAAATTCACCCTCATTAGTTGGTATCGGCGTAAAGACAACCAGGCTCGAGAGCCCATTGAAGATCTTGACCTGGCTTCGGGTCAGCTTGAGTTAGAAGATGCTTTCATTCGAGAACAAAGCAGTGCGATCGTGCGCTCCCTACTTAACGATATGAAGACCCCGAGAGATCGGGAGATATTAAGTCGCAGTTACATTCACGACGAGGACAAGGCTACCCTTTGCTTTGCTTTGAGTTTGCCGTACATGCACTTTGACCGAGTAATTAGTCGCGCTCGGGTGCGTCTTCGAGAGGTCGTTTCTCTGCAAGGCCGCGATGTTTTGCTCGCACTAAAGGCGTAGGGGCGAGATTGCAACTTATTCGACTGCAAATAGACTACAGTTGGTGAGGCCTGGTGGCGTTGAGTACAGCAACCAGGTGTACCTGATTCTTACAGTTGGTTTTGACGAGAATCGATTTGATGTGGCTTCGAATCGTGCTTTCTTTAACTTTATATTCCAGTGCCAGCTCTTTTGCTGTCAGCCCAAGTGTAATCGATTGGGCAATTTGTGATTCTCGCTGCGACAAGTTGAAAAAAGCACCAATTGCGACTGAGTCAATGGGGTAAACATCTGTTGGAGACTTCATCATGACGAGCGCCAGCCTAGAGGCGAAAGGATCTCGATGTAGATCTAACCAGGGTGTGACCTTAATCAGAAGGTCCACAGAGACATCTCGCAGTCGCAGGAAGTTCCCAGCATGAATGTCCGCCAGAGAGGTCGCGCCCACGATCATTCTTTTTAAATGCTGATCGAGGCGGCTGTTCGCTAACCCTAGCTTGGCCTGCTTGATTGAAACCGATGAGTTTTCACTCAATAGGGCTGCTGCTGAAGCATTCATTTCTTCGACACCACCCTTTGAATTACATATGAATGAAGGTTGTGCGAATTGCTCTAACAAAGACTTGTGATGGTTGAGTAGAGACAAGGTATCACTTGCAAGCAACGCCGCTTGCTCAATGTGCGGAGTCATATGTTGAAGATAGTGAAAGGTTTCCTCCGATAGATCAGCACGAGCTTTATCTTGTTGCAGTGCGATGACGATCCTGTTGTTGTTCGTGGGTTGTTCAATGGCAACGCCGACTGCTTTGTGAATCCCAAGTGGGACAGTAAAGTCATTGGCACATTCGGATTTCATAAAGACGCGTCGTTCTACCAACTCGTCACCCCGGTAAAAGGTATTTGTCTCGCTTTGCTCGAGCCCTTCAACCCAGGGGTCAATACCGATGTAGTAGTTCTGCCAGTTAGCTAAGTCGCTCTCTTCAAAGCCCGTGTGCCCAAGTGCTACGATTTCGCCGGTTCGTATGTTTTGAATATTAAGAACAGCCGATCGACTTTGGGTAAACGCCACCAACTTTTCAACGAAAATTTGCCAACCATTTTCTCGATGTGGTGCTCGATAGAGGTTTAACAACACTTCATTATATTGTTTGAGCAAGTATCACCTTATTGCGATATCGCGGTTTCAGGAGTTAACCGGTTTTAAGGACGACCCGCAATGGGCCCGGCGCTCAAAAACAACTTAACCGCATGTTGCGTACAAGAACTGTACAAAAAACGACCAGTTGCTAGGGTCATGGTATTCAGCCCGGCGCAGAAGCGCTAAAGCGAAGCAAAAGAGTGCGGCGGACGTGATGACCAACGTCTTTACCAATGTCCGTGCTGTTGTCTGATCACAGACCGTCGCTTTACAGATTGAGCAGTTTTCTCTAAAACGAGTCTGAGAAGAGTTTCTGGAGAAACCGTTATGTCTGAAACACTAGAACAACGCATCACCCGCTTAGAAGATCTAGACGCGATCAAACAACTCAAAGCCCGTTACTGTGAAGTTTGTGACGATAACCATAATCACGAACAGATCTCGTCTTTGTTCACCGATGATGCAATCTGGGAAGGGGAGGGTATCGGTAAAGCCACGGGGCAGGGCGAGATTGTTCAGCTGTTTAGGTCTTTCCAGGCGGCGATCAGTTTTTCTCAGCACATGGTGCAAAACCCGATCATTGAAATCACTGGTGATACGGCGCGGGGCCGATGGTACTTCTTTGGTACGTTTACCTACTACAAAGGCGACGCGCGACGTTGGCAGGCTGCACGCTACCACGAGGATTATAAGAAACAGGCCGGTCTTTGGAAGATCAAACACCTGCGCGTTAGGCCACCGGTCTTTAGTGCGCGTTATGAGACGGGTTGGTACAACGGTATGAGCAAAAGCTGAACTTGTGTTTTACGAGTAACTCAAAGCGACTTGTACCGCAACGCCGGCAAGCAAAGTGACATCCGTATTGGTATAGACGTCTTTTGATCTTTTACGACCAAGGCAAAGAAAGCCGCAGCCATCGTTTGCGGAGCGAAACGGAACAATCAATTCCGCATCAAGTCCTGTAAACCTTTCAGCGAGTTTCATTTCCTTATCACTGCCTTGCTTTAGCCTGATCGGCACCATGGAGCGGTCGAACAGGTGCTTCAGGTCTAGTGCCTGGTCGCCCTCAAATTCAAGGTTGATATTGGCACCAAAGCGGAAAACCGGAGTCCATTTTTCGTCTTCGTATAAGTATATCGCACAGTCCTTTACATCAAGTGCTTCTGACAATCGCGAGCCGATCAATAGGGCGACCTTTTCTAGATCCTGCGTGCCGGTGCTAGCGACTTCATTAATCAGGTCATCGATAGCATCGCGAAAGTTTGTTTGGCGTCTAAAAAAGAGGTGATCGACCTTTGGGCGAAGGTATGCCTGGATCGGAATCGCCAGAGCCGCCAGCAGCCCGACAAAAATGAGCTGCCCCGTATCAGCTTCGGCACCGAAATTGGTAGCCATACTGGCTGCGATTGGCTCGAAAAGTCCCTCTGCGAGTAAAGCGAACAGGACGATAAGCGCGGTGTATACAACAGATCCGCTAATCACTCGATCAACGTCGAATAGGTTGAAATGTCTCATTGCCATAAAAAGCGACAGGGGTACCGCGACGTAGAAAAAGAGTCCTATGCTCTGTAACCAGAAAAACCAATCTCCAAGTTCGAAGATTGCACCGGTAAATTGAATGATGGCAATGGGTACAAACGCGAGATAAACGCCGATTAATACCCATCGAATTTTTCTTCTACTCGCGGGATCAACACACCAATAATTCCAACCCAAAATCGCAATGATCAATACCGTAAACAACATATCGATACTGTAGGTGTAAAGTACATAGTTTTCTGGTGCCAGAGGCCCGTTGACGTAGTAGCTCAATCGGGGCAACGGAAACAAAATAGGTACAATAAAGGCCACCCACAACGGCACTCTTGGCATTGGGTCGTCTTCGATCGGTGGGCGGGGGAAGGAGATTAACCACATCATTAGTATCGCGAAACTAACCATTGCCATGAAGATGAAAAATAGATGGCCACCGACAACTTGATAGCCTGAGCCAGATGCAATGACCGTTTGGAAAATGGCAAGGGACATAAATGCAGTGAAAAATAACCGAGTACCCCTCGCCTTCGGCGCTCGCAGTAGCACGAGGATCGCGATGGCTGCGTAACCTATATTACAGGCGGTAGATGAGACCAGGAAATTTTTCTACTGCTGGCTCGAATGCTAATCGGCAGTTGTTCAGCATCACGCTCAATGAGGAAATCGACTTTGTCTTGTTCTGCAAAACCGTTCGCCAACATAAACTGAAAGCCAATGGGCGAGATGCCGGCGAGTGATGCTCCATTTAAGGAAATGAGACGGTCACCTACAATGAGATCATCACCACCTTGCTCACGGTCAGCAACCAAAGCGACCAAAACTGGTGTGCCGTCTTCGGTTCGATCAAACGCAGGGATAAAGGCGGGTAAGTATTCCCCGCCACCAAAAACCGTGCCCAAATGCATCACAAGGCAAATCAACCAGATCGCGGTTAAAGATAGGAGTAGTGCCCAATCTAGATTGCTGAGGTGTAGCTGGTGCGGATCTTGCAGATCAGGGTCCACTAAAGTTGTTCACATACGAAAGCTAAGAGTTGAATTAACCACAGATATTAAAGTGCGGTCAAGAACGAGTCGGGTTGCTGACGCTGTACCTGGGTAATCGTGGTATCGCACCAATGTGAAGAATGTTACAAATCGGTCGCTACGCCAGTATTTTTCAGGCTGTATTTTTAGCGTTAACTTTGCGCCATACTCATCAGCACTCAACCAAAAGAAGAGATTTGTCGGAAGTGATGGACACTGAAACTGAAGCTGGCACTGACGATATTTCACGCAGGCGCCATGAGCGCATTCCGACCCGGGGTAAGGTTCAAGCCTGCATAAAATCATCGCGTGATCCCGAACATGAGGAAAAAGAATTTCAGTTAGAAATCCTCGAAATCTCCCCAAATGGTCTTCGTCTCCGCACAGCAGAACCTATTCAAGGTTACGCACTCGATCTCCTTGCAACCATCGATGGCTTCCCGGCAAGTATCTTCCTTTCGACCACAATTCGCTGGCAAGAAATCGATGATGAGGGGTATCAAATGCTCGGCGTCGAAATTGTAAACCATGAAGCCTCTGACCTGGATACCTGGTGTGAATTCCAGCGGGAAGAGTGGTTTCGAGGTGAGGCGGACTCGGAGTAGGTCCGTCTGCTCATTTTTTGTTCACGTCAGATGTAGACCGCCGTCGCAGAGCAATATTTCTCCCGTCAGGTAGCTGCTTGAAACTAGCATCGATGCGGTATGGGCAATCTCATCTGGTCTTGCGCTACGCCCCATAGGGGATTTTTCTGTCCAGAGCGTTTGTGCCTCAACCCAGGATTTTGTCATGGGCGTATCGACTAAACCCGGTGCGATTGCGTTAACGCGAATGTCAGGAGACAAGCTTAGTGCCAACAGCTGAGTCATATGGTTCAGTGCTGCCTTGGAGGCCGCGTAAGGAATAGAGGCACCTTTCGGTCTAACACCCGCGTGCGAGCTAATATTGATAATGCTGCTTGGGCAGTCTTTTGTAGAAGCTGCTCGAAGCGCAGATTCTGCTTCGGCGATCAGTGTCCAGGGCGCGATTACATTGACTTCGTATAGGCTGCGCCAGATCTCGGCGGACGCCTCCTTAAGATCTCCGTGCGGAACTACACTGCTAATGCCGGCATTGTTCACCAACACATCTAGTCTGCCGTGACGCGCCAGGACATCTGCTGTGAGGAATTTAACTTGATCCTGGTCGGATAGATCTGCCTGCGTATACGTTGCATTTGGAATGGCACTGGCCAGCTTTTGTCCTTCTCCAACCGTGGCGCGAGAGTGAAAGGCAATGGTAAACCCATCCTCTGCAAGACGCTGCGCAATGGCTTCTCCTATCCCGGTAGTAGAGCCGGTTATGAGAGCTACTCTGTGTCTATTTTTGTCTTGATAATCGTTCACGACTTCTCCGATTAGCGCGTCTGCCTAATGCTGTCAGGAACCATGGTAACAAACTAATAGTCTGTTTGATTTCTATATAAGAGAAGTCGCCTGCTCTTGTTGATGGGAGGTATCGTCGGTCAGTGTCACTGAAACATTATAGCTAAGGTATCGAGGCTCGATATGGGAAAAGCTAAAGCGTGACATTTGCACTGGCCGCGGTTTCTCTATTGCTTTAGCTAATCTTTTTTTTCAATTTGTGCTTGAGCTATCTGAGTAATTAGCGCGATGAAGACACCAATACCCACGATTGCATAGAAAATCGTGAATAGTTTTGATATATCACTCGTTGGATGTAAATCGCCGTAACCGATAGTGGTCAATGTCATTACGCAAAAATAGAAAGCATCGATGCCGCTCCAGCCTTCCACACTGGTGTAGAATAAAGTGCCTGATATTAGAATCATCGTTGCTATAAGCAAGGTTGATAGAAAATTGGGTTTTTGCCAGGCTCTATGTAAGCCGCGGAAAAATCGTGTCAACGTTAACAGGAATGAAATCATTTAGGTTCTCTACCTTTGTAGCTTAACGGTCACCAGACTGCGGTGAGTTGTTAGGTGATTTAGTCACTATCAGCAACGTAAATGGATCTACCATTGTTGATGGTCTCTAATACCTGAATATCCTTGATCGTACTTGTGGATACTGATAATGGACTTTTGTCTAAAATGACCATGTCTGCTTGCTTGCCAATTTCCAACGAGCCTTTCATATCTTCTTCGAAGTGTTGATAAGCGCTCCACAATGTCATCGCTTTTAGCGCTTGTAATGGTGTGATTTTGTGTTGGGCGCCTAATATTGCATTGGTTCGTGTTGTCCTGTTCACGGCGCTATCTATGATTCTCATTGAATTCGGATAGGTGACAGGAGCGTCGGAATGAATCGTAAAGCGCATGCCTGCTTCTAAAAACCATCCTGTTGGGGAAATATTTTCAGCGCGCTCGGCACCAGCGACGGAGTCACGATGCCAGTCGCCCCAGTAAAATGTGTGCATAGGGTAGAGGGCAGGAAAGATGCCTAAACTTTTGAGCTTCAGTACTTGGTCTTTACGAGTGAACTGCCCATGAATCATCACCGTGCGGTGATCGTAAGCTCTTAATGCAGGATCAATTTTTCCGACAAGTTCGATCAACTGGTCAATTGCTGCATCGCCATTTGTATGAACGAGTAACGGCCATCTATTGGTAAAAGCCAATGTCATCCATTTCATCGCTTCTTCATCGGTAAAAGCGGGGTAGCCTGAATAAGCAGCTGCTTGTCCATTTGGTACCTGGTAGTAAGGTTTAGTAAACCAGGCCGTTTTACCTTGCGGTGAGCCGTCAAACGTTAGTTTAACGCCGCCGATTCTAAAACCATTTGTGTACTCAGAAGACATTAGGTCTCCATGTAATATTGGAGCATCACCAATGGCTGCGACATCTGGGAAGGAAACTATATCAACGTCAAAACCAGTAGACGCGGCAATTTGAGGTAATATACTTAACGTCGCTAAGTCAGTTTTACCTTCTTGTATCGTTGTAAAGCCGTTAGCGACATAGCTATGTTCACCCGCCTTATACAAGCTCAGTAAATCTTTCTCGGAGAAGTCGGGGATGAGTTTGAAAAAAATCATGAAGTGAGCATTTTCTTGCATAACGCCATTAGGTGTTTTGCCGTCAGCTTCCCTTTCGATAATACCGCCAGGAGGGTTTTGAGTTTCTGCAGTGATACCCATTAACTCAAGCGCTTTACTGTTGTATACACCCAGATGGCCAGACTGATGCATGATGACGATTGGAATACTGGTAGAAATAGCGTCTAGATCATGGCGGGTGGGGTGTCGTCTTTCTTCTAACTGGGAGTCGTCATAATTGAAACCAATGGCCACATTATAATTTTTTACAATGGGTGACGAATCCATATAGCTGCGCAGAGTCGCTTGCAATTCTGCAATCGTATTCACCGCACCATCTGGTGCAGGTAACAAGTTTGCCACAATAGCCTGGGTTCCCACGCCGCTAAAATGACTGTGCGCGTCAATAAATCCAGGAACAACCGTCTTGCTACCTAAATCAATGACTGTAGTTTCCGTGCTCTTGTATTTGAGCATGTCAGTACTATCACCAATGGCCAAGATAAGACCATCCTTAATCGCAATGGCTTCTGCCGAAGGTTGAACGTCGTTCATCGTAATAATATTGCCATCTATGTAGATGGAATCAGCCTGAATGATCTTTTCTTCAGTACAGGCAGAGATTGAAAGGATGCAGAAAACAGCTGAAATGCTTTTTGTAAAATACTTCATACTTACGTCTCAATTTTGATGAACCTTATGGCTGTTAGAGTGGAACCCCACAGCCACACCAGGGACAAGGCCTAAAACTGAGCAAGCCCACCCATGTCTGACTGAGTATACCTTAGGTTCGTAGGTCACCCAGATTGCCAGTGCTATTCAACATAGAATGACATCTGCCGAATAACCCGATGAGAAGGGATTAACAAAACCTGCCGCAAATGCATCAATGATATCGAGGTCCGACATTAACGCCGGGACGACAGCCACAAAAAACAGCGGGGTAAAGACGAACGCTCTTTCGCTCATGTGTTCTGCCCCTGATAAACTGACCCTTGTGGTGTCTCTTTTTCTAAAGCGGTAAGCCTGGAAGAATGGCTGGAATGGCCTGGACCGCGATGAGCAGCAGCAGAAGCGCACAATGAACGCCTTTGTGCTTTGTGGTCATGCCAATAAGGAAGATGAATATCATCAACAGCATAAAATAGGCTGGGGGAGCGCCGGTAACGCCTGGAAGATAATCAGCGCCGAGCGCGGCGGCTTCATGGAGTGCAAGAAAGCAAAAAACGCCGCGAGACGACGCAAAATACACAAGGTCAAGATCGATTTCATCATGATCTTTCATTCTGTCTGGGACGAGCGTTGTGACCGCTAGCGTAAAGAAAATGACCGGCGCGATGACAACAAAGACGCTAAAGGTCAACTCTAAATTAACAAATCGATAGGCCCAGATACCGCTTAAGTGGCCGATCACATTGAAGATCAACCAAACTGCTAACATCAAAAATAGCGCGGGATTTTTGACCAGGTGCCAGTTTCGAGTGATGTAGCCCAGATAGATCAAAATCACTGATATAGCGATCGCGCCAACGAGTCCAACGAGCACCATTAGAAATTCAAAGAAGGTCATCTAGCTGCCTAACCCCAAAATATGCGGTCAGAGTAAAGTGCCAGAGTAAACTTTGCACGTGCGGCGATCCAGTTTGTCCGATTAGAAATTACTTGGATAAAAGAGGGTCAACCTACCTGCAGGCGGCTTCGCGTTGATAACAGCGTGTAGCCCCACCAGAAAACCATCAGGACCAAAGGTGCAAGTGCGAGGACATAAAGTGCACCTGAATCACGAATCAAATCAGAGAAGAGATGCGCGCGAGCCAGAAAGAATGAAACAGAAGCCATGAACAACGCAAAGCACATGCGCCATAAGTGTCGGATAATCTTGCTGGCTCGTGAAATACTTTCTTTCACAAAGAACCTGATATCACCCAATAACGCGAGTCCAAGGATGCTGCCAAAGACATAGCCCACTCCAACCGGTATGTCAGGCCGACGATTTCCTGCGGTGGCGAGATACCACTCGAGATAGAGGTAACTCAACAACAAAACGACGGCTGCGACCATCATCGCGACATCAACCTTGCGTGATATTGGGTTAAAGGTCATCCATGAGGTGAGTACTAGATAGCAAACAAGGGCGCCAGAGAGCATGTCGCCATTTCCCGCTGCATAGGCAAGGGGGGCGGCACTGGTGCCCATGATAAGCATCGAAACGACAAAGACCTTACCGCTGAGTCTGTGATTTGGTCTGCCCTTTTTAAACACCAACGCGCCAGTACCTGTCAGGAGAGCAATTGCCGCACCGATAATATGTAGACTTAATAGAATAGACATTTTATGCTTCCAGACGTCATTTACGTACACTGTACGCAAATTATACGTACAGTGTACGTGTGTCAAGCAGGATAACGGTCGAAATCTAAAGGTGAGCAACATTCCAAAGAAAACAGACACAGCATCGACTACAAATCCCAGGTCTAACCCCCCCTTGAAACCAAAGTCCAAGATCAAAAAGCCGTCGGAGAAGAAAAAAGCAGGCGCGACAAAGGCTGGCAAAGAACGCCTGAGTAGGGCACGCATCGTGCGGGCTGCTATTGATTTTGCAGATACTCAAGGGCTAGAGGCACTCAGTATGAGAAGCCTTGGCAAAGCGTTGGGGTTTGGCGTTATGTCGCTCTACAACCATGTAGATGACAAGAATGATCTACTGGTTGCTATGGTTGATGTGGTGTCGTTTGAAATTGCATTGCCAGAGGATGAAAGCACGTCGGATACCTGGAAGGCAGATCTGCGTGCCTGCATGATCTCCGCCTACGCCATGATGCGGCACCATCGTTGGGTTTCTAGCATCTGGAATCGCCCACCCGGCGCAGGTAAGAATCGCTACCACGAGGGCGTATTGCGGATTATGCGCGGGGTAGATATACCGGAGGAATTGAGTTGTCGTGGTTTCCATGCCTTGACGATGCATGTGGTGGGTTTCGCGTTGCAGGTTCTAGATATGCCGTTTTCTAATCAGAAGGAGTTACGTGCGCTAGGCCACAAGGCCTATGACGACTTGGATGAACAGACCTACCCTTATCTGCGAGAGCATATTCGCTTTCACCTTGATGGCAGAGACAAACGGAGTGACTTCGAATATATGTTGGATCTCATTCTTGATGGCCTCGAAAGAGATTTTCTAGCAGGTGACGACCACCCCAAAGAGAGCATCTAGAGCCGACGTCCGTGATTTGCCCTGGAGCACTATTCTCTTATCCAAGAGGCAAGTACCAGGGAAACTAAGAAAGTTTTCCCTGACATTGCTCTGGTAAATTTTAAGCACTTCATTAGGGATTAATCCTGATTCAACAGCACTATTTACCGAACCCCAATAATTTGTATGCATACCGCCTAATCCGAATGCTAACTCTACTAACATTCTTGTATCTCGCTTAACATATGCTTAATCGGTTTTTGAAAATACGCAGATTTTACTCTGGCACTTTACTTTCACTTCACTGTAACGCTTCACTATGAGCCCGTTGTTTGTTCGTGCATCTCTTTGCGTTCTGTGCGCAGAAATAAGAAAAAGCATGCTGTGGCGACCGCGGATAGCAGATGCCAAATACCGTGTGCCTGAATGAGTGAATCGGGATCACATAAAGGATGACCGGCTTTACCTGTCTGCCAAATCGCAAACGCACTCATATAGCTGGCCACACCTAAAGCGAACCAGGGTAGATAGATACGTCGAGCCTCGGCAGGCCCTGCGGCAAGGAGGCCAGGCAACCAGAACAGTGTGACCCACCAGAATTTTGCGGGATCTGCCAACATATCCAAGGGTGTTATGCCAAAGACTCCAGCGACAATAAAACCGACAAATCCAGAGAGAACGCGTAGCCATTGAGACCAGAACCGATACAAAACCTCACTGATGATCCAAAAGGCAATCGAGAGTCCAAAGAAGTCGAGATTGATGCCTAAGCCGCCACCATACATTGCGCGACCCAGCCCATAAATCAGCACCAAAGCTGCGTAGATACCTAGCACTTGTTTAGGCGGCCAGCGCCCCATAACTGAAACGTTAGTCAGCCAGGGGACCAGAATATACATCACCATACTCAGGTTGTCAGCCCAGCCTCCCCACGCCGTGTGGGTGCCATGCATCAGCAATGACCCCGGACCTAACCAAATAGCCGCCCCTGCATAAAGTAGGGCAATAGGGCTGTGACCAAACATCGTGCCGGTACGTCCGGCCTTAACATCTCGGCCTAACAGCCAAAGCATCCACAGACCAGCGATCATAAAGCCTAGATTACTCAGCGCATTCACTGGTTCACGAAACAATCCGGGCTGCACTCGCTCGCACCACCGAGAAACTTCTCCTATGGCCTGCTCCACTGCGGAGGGTGCGCTCCAACCTTGCCAGCCGAATAGGATATAGCCCACAAAAAATGCAAAGCTGGCGGCTAAACCTAACTTGAAGGGTGTGAAGGGCTTAAAAGCATCAGATGTCATTATTCACTTAGTCCTTAGGTAATTGCGTTTTTGCCGCCGCTGCATAACTGCGATTCCATGTCGGGCTAATCGTTAGATCGTTAATGCAGACATGCCTGGGCAGTTGCGCCAGGAACTTGATCAGCTCGCCGCAATCTTCAGCCTGAACCATCCTGGCGTGATCTTCGCGGCTAACGGGAATAGGCCGGTTATCTAAAATGGGTGTGGCAACCTCGCCTGGGCATACCGCACACACTCGAACTCCGTACAAAACTGCTTCCATATTAATGCTCTCATTCATCGCGGGCAGTACCGCCTTACAACAATAAAATGCGCCATCTAAGTTGATTCGAATAACGCTATCCCAGTCTTCTTCACTCAGATTGTGCCAATTTCTTTGTTTTACATTGATGCCAGCACTGGCAACCATGACATCGATACGCCCATGTTGCGCCAGGATGCGCTGCGCGACATCCAATACTCGATACTTGCCCGCCATGCTCATTACAACGTGCAGCCACCTCGGCCAATTTTTCTGGGCGTCGGCCAGAGAGCACAACCTGCTTTCTCAATGCATGTTATAAACACTTTGGCCCCATTTAGCATTGGCCTATTCAATCCACTGGTTGCACAGTAACGCTGCCGGGTAACTGAATCGAAGATGACAGGCAGTATTGGCGCTATAGTCTCTACTGCCGTGACACAAAGGCAAACTTATCAATTCGACGAGTTAAACACCGTTGCGAACCAAACAAAATTAATTATGGAACCTCAGCGCGCAGGCGCGTGTAACGGCTGGATGGCGAATCTGCGCGGTAAAACTTCTGATAACCAGGATGTGCTCAATAGATATTTGCGGGACACTAATAAAGTGTTGGGGAATTTGCAAACACTCGACTCGTCCTATTCTGGTTTATTGGCTGACCTCGATCAGAAAGAAATGGAGATCAAAAACGTAATCAGACGCAGAAAAGAACAACAGCGTATTGCCTATGAAAAACAGAACTCTGGCCGTCGGGCTGGCAAATTGCAGGGGCTTTAGGTGGTGCGGCAGTCATCGCATCTAGTGGCCTGACCACAGACCAAGCAGCTAAGATTGGCAGCGGTACAAGCATGATCAATATCATGCAGGAGCATGGCTATGGCTCTGCTGCCAGCTATAAGCTTGAAGTTCCTGACTACGCTCGACATGACTCAGGCTTTGCTTCAGAGTCTGGCTCAGCCATGGGCCAAGTTTTGATCTATGAATCGGCTCAAAACCCAGTTCAGAATAGTGATGCTTTAATTGCTGACCCGGCTTCTGCCTCGAATGCTGCGGGAAATTATGGCGCTATGATTTTCGGCGTAGGCGGCAATGATGGTGCACTAATCATCCACATCATAATGAAATATGCTATCCCTAAACTAATCGGTGCCCACCATCTACAACCAACGATATCGTCTGCATCGGCAGGTTCGACTTTCTGTACCTGATTTTTCATAGCTGGAGCCATACTTGTTGCATGGCGAACATATTGTCACTCTGCCCATCGCGTGGCATCAGGGCTCAAAAGTAAAGATTATCTAACGATAAAAAATTGCCGTTTGAGGCGCCAGGGTTTGACTATTGTCTTTTCTGGCATCGACGGTCTAATAAAAAAACACCAACTTTTGGATGCGTGAAATAGTAATAGAACTGTTAGCTGAATAATATGGTGTGGAAAAAATAGTATCCATCCAAGGTGGAACTTTATACAGAGATAATTTTGTAATTCCGCAACTTCTGGCTCCTATATATATTTTCTGTATACTGAATATATGCTCAGGGATCAGTCAGTATGTTAGACACCATTACAGTTCGCCACATGCCGTTTGAATTTGCAGATGAAATCGATCCTGTGTTCATGGACGGTGACCATAAACAATCCTTCGCGTTTATCGCTGGGTCGCTGTTACTGCCTCATTTGGAGCCGTACCTAATCCGATCGATGAAAGCTGCTGAAAAGCACGTTACGGATCCTGTTGTGCTGGAAGACCTTAAGAAGTTTTCTTCTCAGGAAGGCCAGCATTATCAAATGCACAAGAAATTCAACGAAACTATCCGTCGTTCTGGATTTCCCGAACTCGAGGCGTTAGAGAAAGAACTATCCGATGATTACAATAGGTTCACCAAAACCAAATCACTTCGGTTTAATCTGGCATATGCGGAAGGTTTTGAAGCGCTGACGATGAATGCTGTTAAACACATGATGGAGCCGAACGGTTTTGGTGATAATTTACCTGTTTTCATGCAGATGGTTGAATGGCATTTTGTTGAAGAACTTGAACACCGTACGGTCGCATTCGATGTTTATGATCATGTCTGCGGCGGCTATTTTTATCGATTGATAGTGGGTATGTGGGCGCAGTGGCATTTCACCAGTTGGATTCGACGTGCAACCAAATACATGCTGAAAGTGAATCCACAGCCGAAGCCTCAGATTAAGAAAGGAACCGACGAGCTGGCGAAAGCTATGAAGGCTGTACCATCGATAAAATCTGCTTCCGTTGGTAAACTGATGCCTGGTCTGCTCCGTATCTATCTGCCGAACTATACGCCCCACGACGTTAAGATCTCACCTGGCATTCAAGTACTCGCCGACAAGTACACAGCGATGGCGATCAAAACCGCCTGACGCCATCTTGCCCACACGGTTTTTACCATGAGTTGGTATGGGTATTGATACTGTCGACCCAGACGTTTTCCCAATTGGGGCTTATCAATGGAGTGGGGCAGTTGTTGCTGTTTGCCGTCGTGGTTTGTCTACCGATTTTGCTGACGGGGCGCATGAGCTATGTTGATATTGGTTGGCCCTGGGGGCTGGTATATTGGCCAGTGTCAGCTATCTCTATAGTGACGGTCATTGGTTGCGGTCACTAGCCGTGACGGTGTTGGTGATTTTTGTTGGACTGCGCATGGGGCTGGGCGCCGCCCTGCTGTTTACGTCCAGAGTCATGTACAGCACGTTAGTGTATGGCACTGGCGCAATACCATCAGAGCACGACTCGCTAGAGAAAAGGCCGGACTATAAGGTATATCAACAACGCACCAATCGCTTTTTTCCAGGGCCACGAAAAAACGACTTGTGAACAGCCAGAGGCCATTTCCCCTGGTATCGAGAAGCAGCAGCGCGCAAAATTGGAAACACCCATTAATATTTTTTCAGGTTCTAGCGATCATGTCCGTGCATTCAAACCAATTTCATCCATCCGCGCGCCTTTATGGTCGTCTTCTGATGGTCTCTTTGCTCACAGCACTGGTTTGTAATCCAGTTAGCGCTGAAATCGCAGTAGTAACACCGGAAATATTTTTTGAGCGAGTTCCAGATCAAGGTATTCAACCTCAACTCATCACAGATATCGCCGGCCTCACACATCTCATCTATTTTAGGAGAGATGCAAAAGAAGGCCGGAACCGGCAAGGAAACCTCTATTATCGACAACGGCTCGGTACCCAAAATTGGTCGATCGCCATCAAAGTGTCGCAGCGTGGCTTCAATCATCTCGGTCCCGTCAGTAAAGCTTCAGGATATGTTGATCACCAGGGTCGCGTACACGTTGTTTGGTTTATTCCAGGGGCTGGCTATCTTTACGCAAGATCCAACGCAGAGCGCTCTAAATTTGAGCCGAGTCGAGAGGTCATTACCGAGTTTACCGAAGGTCTGGATGCCGAGGCGAGTATTGCAGGCACAGACAGCCGCATCACTATTACGTGGCATGCAGGTGATCTTGCTAATGAGGCTGCCCGTGCTGTGTATTCTCTCACCTCCCTGGATGACGGCGCCACTTTTGGTCGCGCCGTTCGCATGAGCGATTCTCGTCTAGGCGCCTGCGCCTGTTGTACCCTATCGACTCAATATGACGAAGACGAAAGTCTCCAAATTGCTTACCGTTCTGCAGTTAATAATGAAGGCCGTCACATGCAGTTCCTAACACGCGACGAGGACAATGCCGAATTCACGACGAGAACCGTAGGCGAATGGAAGATCAACGCCTGCCCTGTATCCTCCAATCATCTAAATGGGGACTGGTTAGTGTTTGAGACGGAAGGGAAGCTCTTTCAGATCAATCTAACTGATGCCGAAGTCGCGACGCGACTACAGGATAGCGTTAGCCGGCAAAAACATCCTGTCATCGCCATGAACCGTCTTGGACATCGTCTTGTTGCATGGGGTGAAGCTGATGGCTATTTCGCAGGCGGATCGCTCGCTGGGCAGCTTTATAACCCCGATGCAACAATTGTACCGCTAACGGTTCCCCCAGAGGGTGCGGATATTGATGAGTTCAGCGTTGTTGCTGCAACCGCTTTAGCGGATAGCAATTTTCTCGTTGTCTATTAAGGCAAACCGGAATGGACCATTCGGATCAGTTGTGACTGCCCGGCTGAAATAGTCAGAATCAGGTAGTTTTAGCTGACCAGCTCTTTCATCAGCCACTCACGGAACGCGACAATATGAGATCTCCGAGAATAGGCTTCGGGATAGACCAGATAAAAACTGCTGCCTAGAGCTTGAGAAACATCAAACGGTGCGACCACGCGACCGGCGGCCAGATCCTTTGCGGAAAGTTTCTCCCATCCTAAAACCACACCCGCGCCATCGATGCTCGCTTGCAAGCCATGATCTGGGAGGCTGTAGTGTGTACCCCGGTTTGCATCTACGCCGTCGACACCCGCTGCCGCCAACCAGGTTTCCCACGTGGGTGCATCAGGGTCGTAGTCCATGGAATGGTTGTGCAATAAAGTATGCTTACTGAGGTCACTCGGTGTGCGGATTGCATCGGGACCTTCGAGTAACCTCGGACTACACATCGGCGTTACGGACTCATCAAATAGTTTTACCTTCTCCAGACCAAACCATTCTCCGTGACCCAGTCTAATGGCCGCATCGAAGTCGTCCCGCTGGAAATCAACCAGGCCAAGTCCAGTAGAGATGCGCACATCAATCTCTGGATAGAGCTGATTAAATTGTTGCATGTGTGATATCAGCCACATTACGGCAAATGTTGGCGCTACGCTTAGTGTCAGTGATCCCTGCGAGTCATTATCGGTCACTCTAGCAATGGCTTTATCTAGACTAAGAAATACTTCTCCCAACTCGGACAGGAGCAGTTGACCGGATTCCGTTAACAACAATCCCCTGGGTTTACGCAGAAACAAAGGTTGGCCCAAGTAATCTTCCAGGACTTTCACTTGCTGGCTAACGGCTGCAGCCGAGACCGAGAGCTCCTCGGACGCTTTGACAAAGCTGAGATTACGGCCAGCGGTTTCGAATACTTGCAATGCTTTCAGTGGGTAGTTTCGTCGTTGCATGGGCAAGCCTAAGTTTTTCTTAGTCTCCACAAGAAGTAATGGTTTGTCCAGAAGGTAAGAGAAGACTAAAAAGTATTCCAAGTTTTATAGGAATACAGACATGCAAAGACCACCGCTACCACCTTTCACCCGTGAAACAGCACTCGCCAAAGTACAAGCCGCTGAAGATGCCTGGAACTCATTAGACCCGGACAGAGTTGCGCAGGCCTACTCACCCAACTGTGTCTGGCGCAATCGACACGAAACCTTTCAAGGCACCGCTGCGATTGTTTATTTCCTTAAGCGCAAGTGGGCGACGGAACTGCACTACAAACTCATGAAAGAACTCTGGACCTATACCGATAATCGCATTTCGGTCCGCTTCGAGTATGAGTGGCAACATGCTGATACCCCCCAATGGTATCGCACTCACGGTAACGAACATTGGGAGTTCAACGCAGATGGTTATATGACGCGCCGCGACATGAGCGCCAATGACATTCCGATCAACGCCAGCGAGCGCCGCTTTGGCGTCCAAAAGCAAACCCACTGATAGGAGAAAACGATGCAGCTAACACGGCAACAAAAATGCTATTTAGAAAAAAGCGAATCGAATTTCACCACTTGAGTTCCACCAAACTAAAAAGGGCAGACCAATGAAAATCAAAATGACAGCAGCTATCATCACTATCCTCTTGGGCTCGTTATTAGCCACAAGTGCAGCGCGAGCGGAAAACGTACCGAACGTGAAGTATCGGACCGTCGCTATTGAAGACGTAAATATTTTTTATCGCGAGGCGGGTGACCCCAGTAAGCCTACAATACTGTTATTGCACGGCTTTCCGACTTCGTCCCACATGTTTCGAGACCTTATCCCGGAACTTGCCGAGGAGTATCACGTGGTAGCCCCCGATTACCCGGGATACGGCTTTAGCTCAATGCCCGCCGTCGATGAGTTCGACTACTCGTTCGACAATACCGCCCGATTGATGACGCGTCTTATTGATGAGATTGGCATTGATCGATTCAGCGTTTACCTGATGGATTATGGCGCTCCCGTTGGATTTCGCATCGCGAGCAGCCAGCCTGAACGCATCGAGAGTTTGATTATTCAAAATGGTAACGCCTACGATGAAGGCATCGACAACAACTTCTGGGAACCGATCAAAGCCTACTGGGCAGATCGAAAATCAGTGAACAAGGGACTAGATAATGCCTGGTGGAAAAATGTTAAAGCTGCCTATAAGCAGCCCAACATGTCTAACGATGCTGCACTCAAATTTCTGACGACCTTAGGCGCGACAAAATGGCAATACACCAACGGTGTCAATAATGTCGAGGCTGTTAGCCCTGACACCTGGGGTCATGTTCAGCCACTGCTAGATAGGGAAGGCAACCAGGAAGTTCAGCTACAGATGTTCTATAGCTATGGTTCAAATCCGCCGCTGTACCCTGCTTGGCAGGAGTACCTGCGTCAATACCAACCACCTACGCTGATTGTGTGGGGAGACAAAGACGAAATATTTCCAGCTGCCGGGGCTGAACCTTACAAACGAGACCTGAAAGATTTGGAGTTTCACCTGATCGACACGGGGCATTTCGCTCTAGAAAGTCACGGCCAGGAAATCGCTGATCTGATGCTCGATTTCCTGAACAGAAAGGTTGCCTCTACCCCTTTGGCGGCGAACTAAGGATTTCGATGATGGGCGCCTATTGAAGGCGCCCACTTATTTGAATTTACGCTGAGCCTCCCCCAGGTTCTATTTTTTAGATGTTACCGATAGCTTCCCGATTCTTGCGCTTGATCGTCACCCGCTTTCTGCCCGCTAGATGTTCCGGTGGGCTTGATCCATGCCTTAATATACGCAGCGCAACATCCGCTTCACGGAGGTTTAGGTTGAGCACATCGTGAGAAATCAAGATCGTTAGATTGATGTCAGGGTACTCGTCTCCGAACGCAACCAGATCCTCCATGATGATCCCCGTCTCGCCGGCGCAGGTTAGCCGATAACCGTGGACATCTGGATCATCTGGTTGCTGCTGCGGAGGGTGATCGAGCCTGGGTCGTGCGAATCAGTAGTGCCGTCGTTGCGCGCAGCAACCGTGCACTTGTGCTTCAGGAAACAGGTTACGGGAGCGTCATCTACTTTCCCGAAGAAGACGTCTCTCTTGATCGCCTGCAACCCACCAACGACCGAACAACTTGTCCTTTTAAAGGCGAGGCAAACTACTTTGCTGCCCGCGATGCTGTGACCGCGCCACCCATCGCGTGGACTTATCCGGCGCTCTAGCAGGAGGTTCTGCTATTGCTGGCTACATCGCCTTCTATGCAGACCGAGTCGAACGGATGGAACGGATGGAACAGATGGAACAGTCCTCAGGCATTAAATAGCCGACGTGCTGAAAATTTCAACCTGTACTCAAATTGGCTGGAGAACATCATGCATAAAGTTACATTCAAACGAGAAATAAACAGCGTGGGTCCTGCCGTTTTCGGGTATAGCGGCTGGGCATTGGCAAGTCCGTGCTATCGGTAACGTTTGAGCTTGAGCCTAAATTTGGTCCGCTGGGTTGCTTGATGGGGAAACTGATACTGCGATCGATGCTGACCCAAGCACTTAACGGGCTCACCAAAGGACTCGACGATCACCTGACCACCGGGCAAGTCATCGGCGCTAACGGTGAATTACTTGCGACTTAGAACCGGCGGCATGGGTTGGTTTAACGACAGTTTAACCATAATCAAATCTATTCCAATAAAGCAGCAGTCTGATGAAAACACCAACACACTTGGCGATCAATTACCTGATATTGCAGCGCCCGGGTATCGATCGCCGTTTACATAGGGCATTTTTGTTAGACGCCGTGTTGCACTCCACCCTATCTTTGTTGGGGATGTTGGCATTGTCATTTCTAGCCAGGAGATACCAGACCAGGGTGGACGCTTTTATCGCCGGCTGCTTTTGTCGTAGCCTAGTAGATATCTATACCCATGTCGACGCTGGGCCTCTGATGTTGTGGCCCTTCGATTGGTACTTGCATTTTACCAGCATCGTCAGTCACTGGGATGTTAACTGCGGTGGCAGCCTTGTTATGACGGTGGAGATGACGATTCTAGTGATAGCGGTATTGGTTATGGTCTTTAAGCATTACCGGCAGATAACTTGGCTAAAGGCAACGGTCCTTCTCTTTGCTCGTTGCTATAAACCAGGTAAAGAAAGTGGCGGCGAAATTTTCCGGGAGCACTTTTACGACAGCGCCCATTTACATTTGATGACCAAACCGGTGTTCTACGAAATGAAAAAATTAATAGAGAAAGTCGCCGAGATACCGGTGGAAATAGCGGGATCGGTTTCGGTATCGCCAAAAAAGTTCGCTAGTGAAGACGCCCGCGGTGTGATCGTCGGCCGAAATTTAACGACACGTCAGTAATATTGGTCTCATCAATTGCTGTGCATAAAGGCTTTTCCGGCATGTCGGTCTACTGCGCTGCCACCGCGCTGATCATTGTCGATATGCAAAAGTTTTTCCGCGATTCGCGGGTGCATTGGTCGCTTGACTGAATTGGTACCGGACTTGAGGCAGCATAACGTCACACAGTTCGCATCATCTGGGTTGCTTGCAGCAGTTTATATTATTCATCCGGGTGAAGGGCGTGTTGAATCAATCGTCGGCGCTGAATAGATTAAAAATTTGAGGGGTGTGTTTGAATTTGATTCAGAACTTGTCGTCGGCGAACTGGTAGCTGATCACGTCGATACCAGCAATGAGGTCGGGCATGTGTTGCTCACAGCGAAAACCCGCGATGCCCTGTTGGAAAAGCTTGCGTTCATTGAGTCTGCCTTGGAGATAACCCTCGCAGGAGACGACAACTCAAGTTAGATCGTTCTGACCCTACTTAACCAGCGGTCTCGTCATAGGTTATAGCTGCAAACAGATTGCCTTCGGGATCGAGAAACTTTGCAACCCAACCTACGTGGGGGATCACAGTCTTTGCCATCAGGGTCTTGCCCCCAGCCGATTCTACTGCTCGGATTGTTTCATCAATATCATCAACCGTAATGGAACACTCGAATCCATAGATTTCCTTAGAGTCTGGGTTGTATCTACGCCCGGATATTGCGCCAATGACACTGCCGTCTGATGCAGTAATCTGGCAAAAATCCTCTGCACCGGCGTATGATTTGCATTTCCAATCGAAGACCCTCTCGTAGAAAGCTTTAGATTTTTCAGTATCAGAAGAATGAATATCAAAGTGCGCTAATTTATTCATCGGAGCTCCTTTTGTTCCAGGGGGGATACTGATTCGAACTTTACCTTCTGGTTCTCAGTTCGTCCAGAAAGCCAGTTTCAGCTCTTACCCACCAGTGATTGCCGTCCTGATTGGTTGCAGAAAAACTGTAGGCTACAAGGCTCTTCTCTGGGACCTTGCCGCTGATCCAATTCAGCTCGCCGTGCTCTATTCGCCTATCTTCACCGCTAGCGCGCCAGGACTCTTGAATGTTGAGCGCAGCTGCTGCTCAGCCTAACAACGGGCCACTATCTTCGCTCCAGATCAGAGGGAAAACCTCACCTTTTACCGTTTCAGTGGTGCTCTTCTGTTATGCCTTTGGCTTTGTTAGTAAATCAACTATCGATCAAAATGCTGTTGTCCCTGGCATTACAACCGTCATGCCGCATCCAGAGGGCAGCCGAATCGACCCTGAGGTGGAATTTAGTCGAAGATATCGCAATAAGCAGCATACATAGACGCGACAGCAATCGGTAATGCAACAAGTATGCCCACCCCTAAAGCAATGGCACCTAGGAACAAAATGATGATGAGTCCTACACTAAACAGTATAAACGGCAGGGCGTTTTTCAGTCCGCCCATCAGACTCAGCTTGCATGCCTGGAAAGCCGAAAGTTTGTTAACGGCGACTAAGGTTGGCGCAAAAAATAGAATCATCAAAGGTGGAAATGAAGCTGACGAGACGATAATGAATATCGTTGTTGCGTTTAAGTCGTCTCCCAGAAGTATGAAAAAGCCGATCATTGCGCCAATAAGCAAACCATAAAACAGCAGATATGCAGCGCCGACTAGCATGAGTTGGACCGGTTGCGCACTAAGTCCGTTTAAGAAGCTGAAGCCGCTAAATGACTTCCCTTCAGCCTGCCTGTGCGCGCCAACCATAAGGCCGCCAAATAGAACGGGCCAGATTGCAACAGACAAGAAAGGCCCCGCCTCTGGTATCGCGCCGACAGCTGCGTTGATTAAGATCGCAACCGTGCTGGCGATTATCCAGGCAAATGGATGAACTTTCATTAGCTGGAACCCAGCCGAAATCCAGGTAAACCCGTTGCCAACAGGCACGATGTTGATCGCTGGAATTTCATCTTTTTCATCATCTTCAAGCGCTGCTGTTTCTTCCTCTTCTTCTTTTTGTTTAGCGAGTTTCTTTGCTACGGCACTCTCTCGAGGTGTCGATTCTGGTGTGGGTTGACGTTCTATTGGTGGCGCCTCAAGTTCTGGTTCTGGCGCTAGAGAAAGTTCGGTAGGCGGATCAAGCTCAGGTTCTGCAACCAGTGACAGTTCAGTCTCGTCGATCGGCGCGGGGTAGATGGCCGCCTTGAGTCCGATCTTCGATAACACCGCGAGCATTTTCTCGGCACGTTCGCGGGATAAGTTTTTCCGTAATGAAATCACTTTACCCGAGGTAATAATATTGTGGGCTTTTTCTACGTCAGTCTTAAAGACTTTAGCAAACTGACGTGACGCCAGATCAATATCAATATTTTCTGTCGCGGCTCCTTTGACCCGTACTTCGTAATCCACGGTGTAGTTCCCTTTTTATTATATTGTTTGGGCTCTAAGAGCATACAGTAAGACATAGACGAAGAAATGGTGCTAGTCCACTCTGATGACATTTCTTATCGCTGGCTGCGACAGTACAAAAGTTGTCGCTCCTGCCATTGTGGGTTAACTTTGTTGGTTTACTCCAATGTCCAAAGTGAGTGCGTCAAAATTTCTCAGTCAGCTTCGGTAGCGGTTTTATCTCATATCAACGATCTCAACGAAGACTGGCTTTGTTTAGTCTTAGGGGTTGAGGTTAACCATTTCTCTGCAACCCAAATCGTTGGAGTAGGCTACGCCAGCCGAATGTACCGGCTTAAGGTCGATCACAGTCGAGGAGGGGAAGTACCCAGCAGTTTCATTTTAAAACTGGTAACAGACAATGCCGCGATGCTAGAGATCGTGGAACCCTCGCTGTATCGAGAAGTCATGTTTTATCAGAAACTGGCCGATAAAGAGCTCTCAGCGTTCTTGCCAGGTATTTATTTTGCCAAGTCAGATAAAGAGCAGCAACAACTCACTTTGTTGATGGAGGATCTCGGTGATATCCCCCCTAAGCCTTATGCCGAGAAACTAGAAAATTCTATTTCGGCCATGCAGGCATTAGCGAAAGCGCATGCACATTTTTGGAATGCTGAGGTGTTGCAATCTGACACACTGCAAGCTGTTGATGCAGGGCTTGATATTGACAGTATCCTAAAGGCGATCAACGACAGCCTTGCGATTGAACAGGACGCCGAATACAGCTTCCCATATTTGCGTACTAGCATGCTGAACTTAGTCAAGTTCATTAAGTGGACTCAGAGAGATACGGATACGTTTAAAGGTCCAATCACACTGGTTCACGGCGATTTTCATTCGCGAAATATCCACTTTTCTGAATCAGGGCCCATGGTTTACGATTGGCAAATGATCCAGCGCGGCCAACCCGCGCGTGATGTCATTTATTGGCTGATCACCAGTGTTGCGGCTAAGGATTTCGCCGAACACCAACCCATCCTGATTGATGCATACCTGAAGGCACTGCGTGAAAATGGCGTGGCAGATTATGATTTAAAAGCGTTCAGGAAGGATTCACCTGATACCGCAATGGAAGTGATTGCTAGAGTGTATTGTTACCAAGGCTTGATCACAGTTTCAGATGAGGACCAACAAGAAGTCGTTGATTGGATTGCGAATGCAGAGCACCTGGCAAAGCAGGTTCATATGCTGGCAATGACCAGGATTGGTAGAGTCATCTATCCTCTTGTCGGCAGGATAAAGCTCTGGTTTGTACGCTTTAAAAAAAGGTCCGCAGCCTAACGCGGTTTATCAGGTAACCCATCATGTGGACCGAGTTAATGCTGTGGCAATGACTGGGAAGTTGATCACTGCCCTGGTAGTGGGCATTGTCCTCGTCAGTTAAGTCTTGGAAGTTTTTCATAAAGTCTGATCTTTGCATTGACTCATCGCCATCATTTGAGAATGTCCGTACGGTGAAATTCTTCGATCCCGGCTCCGATATGATCAGGCACACCGGCCTTTTGTGAGTGAGATCGCCACTTTGAAATGGCTTCTTGAACCAGCCTAATTATTTCATCTGCGCGGCCACGTTTCATTGAGGCGTTCTTCGCGCAAGCTCTAAAATCATCGATTATAAAATTGTCACGCTTGCCGTTGAGAGACATCTGATGACTAGCGTTCCAATCTCCGCTTGGATTGTAACTGTAGGTCATGTCATAGGCAGGTGAGAGGTCCCAGCTACCAGACTGATCCATCAGGAAGGCGATATTTTTCACATGGTCATCGTGGTTGCGGCCAATGATGTTAAACGCCATACGCCGGAACTGTTCCTCAGTCCGGCTCATGGGCATACCGAGAGCCCGGATCGTGCGCAAAGCCTGTTCACAAGACGCCACTTATGTTTATTTAAAAACTTTATGGCTTTAAACTGACACAAATTGCACTTTATAAACATACAACACTTTGTGTTAACGACTAATTATGGCTATTTAAAGCTGTAATAGGCTCGTAAAATGCCACATTTGTCTATTTATTAAACCTAGTTGCTAGGAAAGTTACCAGGAAAGTTACTAGGAAAGCTATTAGGAAAGCTACCAGGAAAAGTCCCGACCGATACAGAAAACCGTAGGAGCAGCAAACCCCTGGGCAAGCTCCGGCAAGATCTTGGGACTATCTAGCAAAATTGAGCTTAGACTCACAACAGCCGTTTTAGAGCTCAGCTCAAAAATGCTAAATAAGAATAACCATCAAGGTGGGTATCATGAGATTAGAAAATAAAGTCGCGATCATTACCGGTGGTGCAAGTGGCATGGGGCTGGCGACAGCACAGCGTTTTCTAGCTGAAGGGGCAAAGGTTGTGATCGCCGATTACAACGAGGTGACGGGGTCGCGGGCTCTCGAACAGGCCGCCACCGCGGGTTACGCGACCAGTGTCAGCTTTGTCCAGATCGATGTTGCAGTAGAAGCCGATATCGAAAGGATGATTCAGCTTGCCCACAATGAATTTGGCCGTATTGATATCGTCTTCAATAACGCCGGCGTAGGAGGTGCTATTGGCCCCCTAACAGAAACCAGCGTGAGTGACTGGGACTACACCTTTGATGTGCTCGCCAAAGGCGTGTTTCTCGGCATCAAACACGCGGCGATCTATATGAAAGCGCATGGTATCCACGGCAGCATTATTAACACCGCATCTATAGCCGGTCTGAGTGGTGATGGTGGTCCGCTCGTTTATTCGGCAGCCAAGGCAGCGGTCATTAGCCTGAGTATGTCCGCCGCTGTCGAATTGGCAGCCAACAACATCCGCGTGAATGCTATATGTCCTGGGTTTATCGTGACGCCCCTTGCCGATGGCGGTGATCCTGAGAATACCGCTAATAAATTTACCAGTGCGCAACCATGGCCTGATTTTGGACAGGGTAAACACATTGCCGGTGCCGCGTTATTTCTAGCATCTGATGATGCAGAATTTGTGACCGGTGAACATATTGTTGTCGATGGGGGTTTAACGGCAGCTGGACCAGAATTATCGAAAAAATTCCCCAAGACCTCGGCAAAAAACGCCAGCATTAGTGGTGTGACAAAAGGGTCGACCGGCGAGCCTTCGGAGATCCGTCGATTCTAATTGTTTATGATGTCATCATGGCTCATAGCGTGCTCCATCTCGTTGAAGATAAGCAAGCGATGATAGATATGGCTTATGAATGACTAAAACTCGGCGGTTTGCTGACAGCCTTCTTGTTTGGTAAGAAATGAGGGAAAAATGGCGGCCATAATGACCGATTCAGCAAGATCATTATTTCCGAAACAACAAAAAAACTATCCACTTACTCACCTATTCCATTATTGATAGTAATATTTAGAGTTGGGCTACTACACTAGAGAGCCTTTGAACAAATAGAGTTAGAAATAGAACCCCAGAGATATCTCGTAAACGTTGAGGGTCAGTATGAAAGCGGTTGTTTATGAAAAATATGGCCCACCCGATGTTTTAAAGGTGAAAGAAGTTAATAAACCCATACCAAAAGATGATGAAGTCTTGATCAAGGTTCACGCGGCAGAAGTGACTAAAGCAGACTGTGAAATGCGCAGCTTTAATTTCCCAGTAAAATGGTTTTGGCTGCCCCTTCGATTTGCGTTGGGGCTGACAAAGCCGAAGAATCAAATATTGGGAAGTTATTTCTCAGGAGAAATAGAATCCTTCGGAAAAGATGTTTCCAAGTTTAAAAGCGGTGATAATATTTTTGGTGTATCCAACCTACGATTGGGTGCATATGGCGAATTTGTTTGCTTACCTGCTAGTTATACTCTTGTTAGAAGCCCTCTAATGTAAGCTTTGAAGAGGCATCAGCTGTTCCTCTTGGCGGATTGAATGCTCTTCACTTTTTGAGAAAAGCAAACATCCAAAAAGGTGAAAAGATCTTGATAAATGGTGCTGGCGGAAGCATTGGAATTTTTTCGGTGCAAATTGCTAAAGCCATGGGAGCCGAGGTAACGGCAGTTGATAGTGCTATTAAGGAGGATATGCTTCGTAACATCGGTGTGGATAGTTTTATTGACTTCAACGCAGAACATTTCACAAAAAGTGGTCAAACCTTTGATGTAATTTTTAGCATGGTTGCTACAAGTTCTTATTCTGGATGCATCAAAATGCTTAATCCTAAAGGGCGCTATCTGTTGGCAAATCCACGCTTATTCGACATGTTAAAATCTGTTGCAACTTCTAAGTTTACTGATAAAAAAGCAATTTTTGTGTTTGCCGGAGAAAAGGAAGAAGAACTGCTCACACTGAAGGAGATGATTGAGGAAGGGAAAATTAAGGCAGTTGTCGACAAAGTATATTCGTTCGAGCAAGTAGCCGAAGCTCACAGAAGAGTGGAGACGGAACAAAGGCTGGGATCCGTGGTAGCAACTTTCTATCAAAATAGGAATTCAAATTAAGATAAATAGGATCTCCATTTGTCAGTTTGTAACACCGTGACCGTGCATTGCATGTACGAGGCTAATATGGATTTCTAACGAGCGGATCTTAGCATTGGGGTCAGCACCGGGCAGTCGTCGATTCTAATTTCGTCCATGATTGCGAAACCATGACGCTCATAAATTGAAATGTTCTGTGGATTTGACGACTCCAGGTAGGCGGTTTGACCTGCGCTGTCGCAGATCTGCAAGGTATGCTTAAGCAGTGCCGCACCCAGGCCCTGACCCTGAAAATGGGCATCGGTGCCGAGAACAGCAAGGTACCAATGTGGCTCTTCTGGGTGAAAGGACTCCAATTTCTCAAAGACGCGCCCTATGGTTTCCAGTCTCTCGGCAACCACCGCCTCACCGAGTGCCGGCGTCAATGGACGTTGTGGCCATCGCCTCAAAAATTATGCCGCTTTTCATATAGTGATTCGCATCTGGTCCCATGAATCGACCAAACGGGTCATTCACAAAAGCTAACACCAGCGTGTTGACGACCTGCTGCAGATCCGTATTTGAAGCAGATTTAACGGTAGGCATAGACACATTCAATATCCTTTGAGCAATGTTAGCTTTGGCGAATTCGAACAACTTTCATGACTTCAATGTTGAGGCCCGCGACCTTTTCGATTTGTGGATAGTAGGTGAGGTTAACCCGTGCGCCTTGCAGGCTTCGATATCTTTTCTTGCGCCGGTACTTAAAAGGCACATCATAGGCTTCTAGCATCAGAGAATTTGATACCCAGGTACCACCGTCTACCTCTCGCTGCACATGACTGACAACTTTTACCAAATCTAATTGGTTAAGCTGCTCGTTTTTCTTCAGCAGTTTCTCTGTATCTGATTTCATATTTGCTATTTTTTTTCATATTGAATGTAAATGTAAGGGCACATTTATCGCTATATTTATGGCTATATGGACCAGTGTCATGCACTGACAATACCACTAGCGTTAACCTGCGCAACACTAAATTGTTCTGCCCATATTTCTAAGGAATAGGGCGGTTCAGAGGGCTTTTTGTTCATCAAAGAGTGCCTTCTTCGGTGTATGACGGAAAAACATGACCAGCGCCATAACAAAAGTAAGACCTTCCGCTACTGCGAGCGCGGCGACAAACCGATAGTCAGCTAAGAGCAAGTAAAACAATAGTAGAAACCCGGCGGGCAGAATCAAACTGCGGCACAGCGATAGTAAACCGGACTGAAAGGGCAGGTGTATTGCTGTCAGATAACCCGATATCAACATATTGGTACCCGCAAAGAGAAACAGCGGCCAAACATAAATCATAAACCCCGTTGCCATCGCTACCATCTCGGTACTATTTTGATCATCCACAAACAGTAAGATAAGCGGCTCACTCACCGTTAACAGAGCGATGATAAAAACGACACTCAGCAGTGCAATGAACCCGGCAGCTGTTTTTAGAAAATCTTCGATTCGTTCCGCTTGCCGTGCGCCAAAATTCTGAGAGATCATTACCTGAATCGTATCTGATATCGAAAAGAACATCATAAAGCCTAACAGCATTAGGTAGTTAACCACCGTAATGGCAGCTACCCCATCTACACCGCCGCGCTGAATCATCATCCAGTTAAATATAAAGGCAATGAGCCCACCGGAGATCTCGTTAATAAACTCTGAAATACCGTTGTAAGCCGCTTGAAAAACCTCCTGCCAATTCTTTTGCCGAAAACCAAATTGCAGTCGCCGCTTAGGCCACAAAAAGTAAAACAACATCACCAGCATCGGGATGATTTGTGAAATGCCCGTCGCCAGCGCCGCGCCTTCTAAGCCCCAGTCATAGACGGCAATGAACAGGTAGTCCAAGACAACATTCACCACCGCGCCCACAGCAAGCGCGGCCGCAGCCAAATTTGGCAATCCATCCAAGCGAATGAAAAAGTACAATGCGATTACGATAAACTGAGCAAACAGAAACGGCAAAATGACCCGGTAGTATTCGCTCATCACGGGGAACAGTTCCTCGGTAGCACCGAGCCCCGCAAATAATTGCTCTTCAAACACCAGCCCCAAAACGATCACAACGGCGCCATAGAGCGTGATGCAAACCAGCGTCTTACTGAATATGGCTGAAGCGGCGGCGATATTTCCCTCACCTAGATACTTACCACCTCGCACAGAGCCACCGATTGACAGCATGATGCCGACGCCGAACAGTATCGTCGTGATGGGAATGATCAGATTCACCGCCGCGAGGGCCGTGATGCCAACGTAATTACCGATAAAGAAACCGTCTACGAGCGACGCAGAGGTCATGGCGATTAGACCCACCAGCGAGGGAATCAGATACTTGAAGAACGTGGGCACAATCGCACCCTGAATGGCGTCAACAGAAGCGTCGATTTTATCTACTGGGTCAGAGTTCATAGGAGCCAAGCGTCAGAGTAAAGGGACAGAGTAACGTCTCTATCTAATCAACTCGCTCACTTGTTCACAAGATCGTTTAATGCCAATTGCCAGTCCGACGTTTACCCAATGACGCTTGCCGCCAACATGCCGCTTCTAGAATCCCGGTAACGTTATATTAATTTAAATTTTGTTCAAAATAGTGACTTGTATTGGTCCTGTTTTTCAATAAAGTGCTTCGCTTCTAAGGTTTCCCTATTCTCAATATGTACTTTCTACGCGTTCGATGACAACCTAGGACCCGGATCGATGATAAACAGATAAAAGCTACGGGGGTGTGCGATGTACGACTACCTGATTAAGAATGCGACGATTGTTGATGGCAGAGGTGATAAGCCTTACGTTGGTAATGTTGCGATATGTGATGGCAAGATTGTTGGTGTTGGTGATGTTGATGGCGAAGCTAAAGAAACCATCAATGCAGAGGGTGCCTTTGTAACCCCCGGTTGGGTTGATGTGCATACGCACTTTGATGGGCAGGTGAGCTGGGATGACCAGTTGGATCCTTCGTTCAGCCATGGTGTGACCAGTGTCGTGATGGGTAACTGCGGTGTTGGGTTTGCGCCATGCCCTCCCGGTGGCGAGAGACGCATGATCGAGCTCATGGAAGGTGTGGAGGATATCCCTGGCACTGCATTATATGAGGGTATCGAATGGGGCGAATGGGAGACCTACCCTGAGTATCTCGATTACCTGGGTAAACGCGAATATACGCTGGATGTGGGTGGCCTGATTCCGCATAGCGCGGTGAGAAATTACGTGATGGGCGAACGAGCATTGCGTCATGAGGATGCCACCACCGAAGATTTGGCAGCGATGTGCAAGATTGTTGAAGAGGGACTGAATGCTGGCGCGATAGGGTTTTCTACTTCTCGAACCATTGGTCATCGATCTGTGCTTGGTGAACCTATCCCTGGCACCTTTGCAGAAAAAGAAGAGTTAATGGCGATTGCGCGGGCGATGAAAGCCGCTGGCAAGGGCATCTTCCAAGCAGTGCCTGCTGGTGTTGTCGGTGATATGGCCGGTCCTGAGCACTGGACAACTGAGCAGGAAGTTGAGTTGTTTGCAGATATTGCTCGAGAAAGTGGCAGAAGTTGTTCCTTTACCCTGGTACAGAATGGCAATCGGCCGGACCAGTGGCGCAATTGTCTTGAAATCGTTGAGCGAGCTAACGCTGAAGGCCTGATGATCAAGCCGCAGATCGCCACACGGCCCATCGGTTTTGTGACCAGCCTGCAGGCTTATCACATGTTCCAGAGGCGCGAGACCTACTTGAAACTGGTTGATCTTCCTTTTGACCAGCTATTAGCAGAAATGAAGAAGCCTGAAGTTAAAGCCGCGATACTCTCGGATAAGGACATAGCACCGGATCAACCAGGCACCATGGCCAATATCTACGGACTTTTAGCGATGGCCGCGCCGGGGATGTTTCCCATAGAGTTACCGATTAATTATGAGCCTGAAGCCTCTGGCAATATGGGTGCGCTGGCTGCCGCTGCAGGTAAAGAGATCAATGACTTTATTTACGACTACCTGACTGCTGGAGATGGTGATCAATTCGCTATTCTGCTCGGTGCCAACTTTGTTGATGGCAGTTTTAGTGTCATGGAAGAGATGATCCAACATCCCAATACCGTCATAGGATTGTCTGATGCAGGTGCTCATGTGAACTTGATCTTTGATGCCGTCGGACCGACTTATCAATTAACGCACTGGGTGCGAGACCGAACGCGTGGTCCAAAAATGCCCATCGAGCTAATGGTTGCCAAGCAAACCTACGACAATGCCCAGCTATTTGGAATGTATGACCGGGGCAGTCTCGAAGTCGGCATGCGTGCAGATATCAATTTGATTGACCTTGAACATCTGGGTCTTGGCAAGCTTGAGGTTGTGCATGATTTGCCCGCTGGTGGCAGCCGTATTCTGCAATCCGCGATAGGCTATCTTGCGACGTTCGTCAATGGTGTGAAGACACGTGAGAATGATCAGGATACCGGCGCTAGACCAGGCCGGGTCATTAGGGCCTGACAGTTCAGGCCCAATTATCTGACCTCAAGTATTCCTCGACCCCGGTACTTTCGAAATAAAACAGTCAGTTCTGACTGTTTCTTGACCTAGATCATTTTTCCGGCAGGAAAAATATTCCATTATCGTTTTAATCAAGAAATAGCCGATAACGCTATCTCCTGATAGGAACCGAAATGGCAATCAATCTGCAGGGACTATCGTGACAAATAAAAATGAAAGACAACAGGGCGACGACCTTCGATCGAGTGGAACAAGTTATCAGGCGCTGCTCGACCTTGAGCAGGTAGTAGTACCTGAATCATTGCGAGCCAATTCCTTAAAATATATGGGTTCTGCTAACCTGTCTGTAGACCGTTACCTCGCCAGAGAATTCCACGAACTCGAGAAACAGAAAGTCTGGCCGAAGGTCTGGCAGATGGTTTGTCGTGAGGAAGAAATCCCCAATGTCGGCGACCATATCGTTTACGACATCACCGACTATTCTTTTATTATTGTCAGAAACGCTGAAAATGAAATCAAGAGCTTTTATAACTCCTGCCTGCACCGGGGTCGAAGCCTATGTGATAAAAATGGCACTGCAAAGTATTTTCGCTGTCCATATCATGCTTTTACCTGGGGCCTTGATGGCCAAGCTAAGTTCATACCCAGCGGGTGGGACTTTGGCCACTTTACCGAGGGAAACTCTAGTCTTGACCAGACCAAGGTCGATACCTGGGGCGGTTTCGTTTTTATCAACATGGACGATAATTGCATGCCGCTCGCGGAATATCTGGATGTGCTGCCAGAACACTTTGAACGCTGGCCCTTAGCACAATATTACAAGGGCGCGCATGTGAAACGTGTTGTACGCGCCAACTGGAAGATTGCCCAGGAAGCGTTTCAAGAGTCATTTCATGTTATCGCAACACACCCACAAATCATGACATTCACCGCTGATGAAAATTCCCAGTATGACTCTTTCGGGGCTCACATTAATCGAACAATGACCGCCTCGGCGGTAATGAGTCCTCATATAAAGAACAAGCTGAGCGAGGGTGAAATCGTCGCCGAGCTTCTGAGCCTGGGTGCTAGAAACAAAAACGCAACAGACTCCTTCGACTTACCTGTGGGTATGACCGCCAGAGAATTCATGGCAAACCTGACCCGCGACAATGTTGCAAAGATAACGGGTAAAGATCAGTCGCATTACACCGCCAGTGAATGCATCGATAGCATTTTGTACAACGTCTTTCCAAACTTTGCCCCCTGGGCAGGGTTGAATAGCAATATTGTGTATCGGTTTCGACCCAATGGAGACGATCATACGTCGTGCATTATGGAGGCGATGTTACTCATGCGATATGACGAGTCCGGGCCAAGGCCAGCACCTTGCGATGTGCATGAACTGGAAGAACACGAGGACTTTAGTAGCGCACAAGAGTTAGGTGGGCTTGGCGCTGTCTTTGATCAGGACATGGCCAACATTCCATCTATCATGAAAGGCATGAAAGCAGGAAAGCGTCGTGAAGTCGTGCTGGGGAATTACCAGGAAGGCCGTATTCGCCACATTCATCAAACCCTCGATAAGTACATCAATGCCTGACTTGGGCTAAGGAACACACGATGGTTGAATTATCAAAGCAAGATCCATTCGCCCCGGCTATCCTCACATGCCCGCATCAGTATAACCAACAACTACGCGAGCAAGCTCCGGTTTACCATTGCTCCAAAACTGACATCTACTTCATTTCGAATTACGAGCTGGTAACGGAAGTTGCGAAAAACAATAAGGTCTTTTCGAGTAAGTTTTCCAATCTGATGACTGCTTTCAACGACAACGTGCAGAGCGATGAAGAAAAACGCCAACAAGAAGAGTTGTTTGCGGTGCGTCGTCAGGGGTTCCCCCGAATCGATACGATGTTGACTCAAGACCTACCTGAACAAAGACGTTATCGATCATTGTGTCAAAAACCTTTTTCCGTCAAAAGCGTCGCTAAACTCATACCTTATCTGACAGATTTGTCAAACCAACTGATTGATGAGTTTGTCGATGATGGCGAATGTAATTGGATGGACAGTTTTTGTATTCCCTTACCCGTCAACATGATCGCGAAAATTCTCGGTGTTCCGATAGAGGATATGGACCTGTTCAAACAATGGTCAGATGCAAATGTTTATCAGTTTGCTGCCGGACAAACACACGAAGAATTGCTTCATTCTTCGCAGCTGGTGGTAGATTTTCAGCGCTATTTTGCAAAGAAAATAGAAGACAGACGACGCCAGCCAACGGATGATGTTTTGTCTGAGATCGTTAACTCGACGGCAGATGGGGAAAGCGCCATGAATGTTGCCGAGTGTATTTCTGTGATTGCACAGTTACTTGTTGCCGGTAACGAGACGACAACAGCTGTATTTGCAGAAGGGATGTCGATGCTGATCAACCACCCGGATCAACTTAAAAAAGTGCAACAAAATCTCGAACTCATTCCGAATATGGTCGAAGAAATGCTGCGCCTAACGACTCCGTCAGCACAGATGTGGCGAATCGCCACCGAAGATACCATTATCGGCGGCGTTGAAATTCCTGCCGGGGCAACCATAATGATTAAGTGGATTTCCGCTAATCGTGATGATGAGTACTACCCTGATGGAGACCGGTTTGATGTGGAACGTCCCAATAGCAAACGCCATCTCGCTTTTGGTCAGGGTATCCATCACTGTCCCGGGGCTCCATTGGCGCGGCAGGAGTTGGAAGTAGGCTGGCGAGTCATTCTAAGCAGGATGACCAATTTCAGCACTGAGACTGAATTGGAATTTCATCCGTCTTTGCTGCTACATGCGCCGGTAGCCATCAGTATTAAGTTCGAGCGTTTATGACAGGGTGGGAGAGGTCCCTTTCTATCCATTCAACATGTCAGTCGCGCCGTTGTAAAGAGGCATTTCCAACAAGTGAGTGAGGGGAGGGCATGACCGGCTATCATAAAGCGTCTATATAGGTAGTACTGAACATAGGCAGCTGATCTGCCGATCAAAATATGCGAGGCTAAAGGACGCAAGATGGTCTAAAGTTGTCCAAGCCCACAATGGGACAATGGCAAATCCACGCTCACGAGAATTTTGATGCTAAACGCTTACAAACTCACACCCTCGATCGGCGCCGAGATCACAGGGGTCGATCTAACCAAACCGCTAAGTCAGGAAGAAATCACTGCAGTTAACGAAAGTTTGATCGAACACAAGGTCATATTTTTTCGCGACCAGCCTGTTACTACTTCTCAACATCTCGCTTTTTCCCGTCAGTTTGGCGAACTTGAGGTACATCCTGTCAACCCTAAAAAGGACTTCCCTGAGGTGCTGGTGTTGCACAATGATGCCGATCGTCCACCGTTGAGTACCGCGTACTGGCATTCTGATGTTACATGGAGACCGGAGCCGTCCCTGGGCTCTATTCTAGTGGCGCGCATCATCCCGGACCTTGGTGGAGATACCTTGTTTGCCAATATGGAAGCTGCTTATGAAGAGTTAGATAGTGAAACAAAAGAGCTTATAGATGGTAGAAATGCCATTCATGCTTTTGAACCACTACGGCAGAGCTTAATACAACAAGGTGCAAATTCTGAACGTCTCGCTCTTCACGACCTTGATTTCCCACCCGTTAGCCATCCTATTGTTCGCACGCACCCCTCTACAGGGCGCAAGTCATTGTACGTCAACACACTGTTCACTCTTGGTATTGAAGGCTTAACAAAAGAAGCCTCTCGCCTCTTACTGATGAAGTTATTTGCGACGGCGAACAAGCCCGAATATCAGTGCAGATTTAAGTGGACAAAAAACTCGATGGCATTCTGGGATAATAGGGCAGCCCAGCACTATGCTGTTGCCGATTACCACCCGAAAGAGCGTTTGATGGAACGTGTGACCATCAAAGGTAAGAGGCCGTTCTGAATCTTCGACTGATCCGTGCAATGACCTTAGCGATGACCTTGGCCTTTTAGGGTCGGTGTAACCGATTCGCGACCAGCAGAGCGCCGCTTTACTCTGGCCCTATTTCTTCCTTCCACGACTTGGCTCCATATCTACTCGGATCCGGAATACACGAGAAATTAAACGAAACTGTTGCGTTGACCGGTTCAACTCGTAAGTCTTATCTTAAGTTATCAACAAGGAGGTGGTTTATGGCCAAGGAAGGGAATGATCCAATGCTGAAGCTGGAAGCTGATGGAGAGGCGCCAGTCCTTAGCTACAATGTGCCAAAACCGACTTCTTATGGGGGGTCCAATATCACCGATCTGAGCGTGGATGAATCCTGGTTCACTGACGCAGCATTTGAAGAGTGGGAGCGCCCTGGAGGCGTCTCGGCAGATCAGGCATTAGCACTCGTCAAAAAATTGGAGCAAGGGATTGTCGACCCGATGCTTCAAGCAAACTTTAAGGTCAACGCTCACTTCTCACTTGCCGCTACTGGCGAAGTTTCTAAATTAAGCCTAAAGCGCTCAGCACAAAAAAACGCCACACCCAAGAAGAACACAGTGCCTAAGAAGAAGGCAGTGCCCAAGAAGAAGGCGCCGAGCAAAAGGACCGTCGATAGCAAAGTCAGCCCGAAGAGAAGAGTTAAAACCCGGTAAAATACGGAGAATATTCCTATGCCTACAGAACTGATGCTGAACAAAAGCACGGTCGCCAACAATCTTGTAGATGTCAAACAGCTAAATGTCTACACGTCCTTGTCAGGTCGCTACAAATATAACTTCATCACTCCACCGCGAGCTGCCGCACCACAGATTTTACTTGTCGAAAAGTACCGTTTGAGTTCTTTTTTGGATCGGTATGGCGCAGGTCGAACGATCAAAACCTACTCACTGCTACCTGGTGAAAGAACATCTATCAGCATGAGGTCTTACCGCAACGAAAAACAGTCTGCAGTCGAAGCATCAAGCATCTTGGATTCTTATACTGAGGAGAGTGCAGAGAGTTTTGAGGATGCTGTCATGCAGGAAGACTCCGCGACTGACCAACAAGAAAAAAGTTTCGAGTACCACGCAGAGGCAGAAGCCAATGCCAGTTGGGGATGGGGGTCTGCTTCCGTGAGTGGCGGGGTTAGCGGCGGTACCAATGCCACTCGTGAAGAGTTTGCGAAAAACGTCAGCAATGCTACCCAGAAGCACGCTTCGTCTGCTTCTGCTAAACGGGATGTGCAAATCAACACCAACTCCGAAGTGAGCGCGGAATCAGGAGAGGAAACTTCTATCACCCGTGAGATTCAAAATATCAACGTATCGCGAACGTTGAATTTCACGTTCCGACAAATGAATCAGGAGTTCGTCACGTTGCTCCACCTCGTGGATGTGCGGGTTGCATTTTTCAAATGGCTACGCTGAGTCCCGCGAGGAAGTCCCGCTATTCAAGCTGGACGAACTTTGCAGAAGTTTATCAAACCAGCCAATCAACCGGACGTCAAACGCAATGTTCTGGAAGCCCTACAGGGCATCCGTGATCACGAGGGTAAGGCTGTGAGTCTCATTGAGCGAGTGCCTGATGCTGGCGACGTTTGGCGTGTAAAACCAGGTTTGGTTTCGAGTTATAAGCGTGCGGACACTGGTTACGAGTCACCGTCAGTACAAGGCATTATCATCAAGGCTGACGCTCAGGTCATGCGTACCGACGGTGTCATCGTAGATTCACTACTGGGGCAAGGAAACGCACTTGATGATTATTTGTTGAAACTTCAACAGGATAAGAACAGGCGTCAGCAAGTTGAAATTGAGCTTAGCGAAATGGAGATCAAAAAGGGGGTGTTGCGCCAGGACATAATTGCTAACCGTGACAGCGAGGCTGCAGCGTTGTTCGAGAAGCTCTACAGTATGGACCAACCTATCGTTACGGAAGATTAGCCATGGGCGAACGTTGTTTATCGGACGATGCCATTGCGGGAGATAAGGCGGTCCTGGCGGAGGATTGTATAGACGATGGAACGTTAGGAAGAGAAAAGGATCAGGCGCCGAAACGGACAATGGTGTCGGATGTGTATTCTGCATATCAACTCGTTGTTAAAGGGCTGGATATTTTTAATCTATACCAGTTGGATTCTGCCAACCCAGAGGTGCCGCCTCCAGAATTTCCAGCTTCGAATTGGGAGTTCCAAAAAACCAATGTAATAGACCTTCTTAGCGCTTTCCCTGATCTCCTTAAGGGAGACGTGGTGCTCGCAGTTGGAAAAAACCCAACCAGTGGTGTGGGGAACGGAAACTGCCTGGGTTGGGCAGTAGGAGGCCTTTTTGAAAATATCGACCCACAAAAGAAACTCCATGGCGATGACGCCCAGGTATCAGGATCTGACGACGTAGCCATGCAGATGCGGCGACTGTTGAAAGCTGAGCGTTGCCCCTCTAGTGCAGGCGCTCACTATGCGTTATACGGAACCGGATGGGATGGCTTATCACACATTGCGTTCAGACCAGATAATCCGTTGGGCCTTTGGATATCAAAGCCAAACTTAGATATGCACGTATTACTTCACGCCACGCCAGGGCAATTTGTCCACGTAACGACTGGCGAAACTCAGCGAGTACTCGGGTACTTCAAGCGAATAGACGGCGACATTCCTCTCCCCCATTTCTTCTTACCAAGTGATGAATCATACTGAAGGTTAATAAAGCGAGTAGTTCATTAATGTCCAACACCTTCTTAGCCGAACATGTAAACAAACTCACCGTATCAAGTCTATTCGTTATCGCGTGTCTGTTGATGTTAACCACCTATGTTTGGGCACAAGCTAGAGCGGCAGATGAACGATTGGTTGAGCAGCAATTTAGTCTTTCACTGGTGAATTTCAGTCAGAAGATCGATACCCGTATCGGGAGTATGAAATTAATTGCTAAAACGGTTGCTAATGATGAGCATATTCACGCTTGGATAGAGAATGGATTTACCGCTGATCAAGAGACGGTATTGGTTAACAAGCTTGGATTTTTGGTCAATGAATATGGGCTCACTAGCGCTTCGTTTGCCGATAAAAACACCCATAAATATTGGAATCACGAAGGATTTTTAAGGGTATTACAACCTGAAATCGACACCTGGTATTTTTCGTATCTGGCCAGTGGCGAACCGGATCTGATTAGTGTGTATCACGATAAGAACAAAAACCGTGTTGATGTTTATGTTAACTATCAACAGACGGATGGGAATGGATTGTCGGGCATAGCCACTTCGTTCGATGGCGTGTTGGATATGCTCAACACATCCATATTCGCCAAACATGGTGACATATATTTGGTGGATAGTTCCGGAAAAATTCAAGTCCAGGCGGAATCTGACACTACAGCCACTACAGCCACTACAGCCACTACAAGCCTGCAAGAAATATTTTCTGAGGCAGTTGTGGACAGCTTACTGCAGCCAAGCTCAACGGATTCTGTTGAGTTCATAAAAATTGGCAATAGATTGCTAGGCGCCAGGCATATTCCCAATATGAATTGGTACGTTGTCGTCAATCTTGCCAAGCAGAATCAGTAATTGCGCTGCTAAGGCTTCTAGTGAGCTCGTCGCTTTACTCTGACTGATTTTCTTCCTTCTAGTCCCATACCGCGAATTCGATCTTGGCACAGGTGTCGAGTCCGGCAGGCGGCCCAATAATTTCTTTGCAATGAGTTGATTCATATTGATGCTGGGGTTCGATACTGTTTTGTGAGAGATCATGATTCCCTATACGAGCCTGTCGACCACACCGAGCCTAATCAGCTGCATCAGCTCTTCCAGTCTTATTCACATCCAATGTCATTATTAAGCTACCAGCATCTGATCTCTACCGATAATACGTTGAATCAATCGAAGGAGAGTTTTGATCTATTGATGTCTGAAGAGTCGGGTGACCAAGCCACGCTGATAGGGGACTGGTACACCGGAACTGGTAGAGGAGACAGAACAGTTCGACGCTGGTGAGGATACCGACCGACGCGCGCTTGTCAGGCTGGTAATCGCTCGATCAAAATCACAGGTAGCTAGTAGATCGGGAACTATTCATTCCTGGTTTTCTCTGTTCGGTAGAAAAATTGGTATCCGGGTAGCGTCTCATAATAGGCTGACAGAAAATGGCATTATACTTTGACCCTTTACTACTGAACTCATCTCATTTCTAAATCAGCTGCTGAGCTGTCCCAGGCTTCATCGAGCGAACCGCTGCAAATTAGAACTGTTTGCTAAACTTCTGTCGTTTCATTGAGCGGCTCCTCGGGGTATTGTCCCATAATTAGATCTCCGTTAGCCTTGGGTACTTTACACTCACCCCAATAATTTCGAAGTAAGGAAACTGTCATGAAAGATAAAGTTGTGCTGATTACGGGTGGTAATAGCGGTATCGGTAAAGTCACCGCCATGGATTTGGCCAAACGCGGCGCAAAGGTTTTTATCGCCTGTCGTGATAGTGAAAAAACTGAAGCAGCGCTAGCAGAAATTAACTCGGCAGCATCAATACAGGTTGAGAATTTACCGGTGGAACTCGCAAGTCTTGCCTCTGTTCGCAAGCTCATTGACCAGTGCCAGTCAAAGTTTGACCAGCTAGACGTGCTGCTTAACAATGCAGGTGTCTTCCCCATGAAGCAGCAGCTCACTGATGACGGATTTGAGATGCAATTCGGTGTGAACCATCTCTCCCACTTTTTGTTAACTCAAGGCCTGCTGGAAAACCTGAAGAAATGTGACAATGCGAGGGTTATTACTGTGTCTTCTAAACTACACAAAAAAGGTGTGATTGATTTTGATAGTTTTAAAGGCGAAAAACTCTACAACAGTCAAGTTGCTTACGGTCAATCCAAATTAGCCAACGTGCTGTTCGCCGTCGAGTTGGCTAAACGGCTCGGAGGCACCGGGGTAACATCAAACGCACTGCACCCAGGAGCCGTGCGAACCGATATCGTTCGTGACCTACCATGGATAGTGAGAAAATTGATTTACCTGATGTTCATTGACGTTGAAAAAGGCGCGCAAACCAATATCCAACTCGCGAGTGATGAATCACTGAAGTCTGTGACGGGAAAATATTTTGACCAGACTCAACTGGACGAATGTTCACCTTTGGCTGACGATATTGAATTACGCGAACGTCTTTGGGCAGAAAGTGAACGCCTCGTCTCATAGAGCCGGGTTTTATAGCCCGGTCACCTAATTACATACCCGGAGGCGAAACGATCGTTGCCTCATAAAAATTTGCGGTTATGTTCTTAGGTGGATGGGCACCCATTGCTGCTTGAAACTCGGCCATGTGAGGCGTCGCAAAGTGCGCAACTAGAGCCTCCATTGATTCCCAGCACTCGGTAATTCGTAACTTTGTCGAGTTACCAAGTTCTACTGAAAAAGTGTAATCGTGGCAACCGGCTTCTGCTCGGCTTGCGGCCTCCATAGAGGTAATCACACTCTTCATAGCCTCTATATTTTCGTCGGTGCTTTCAATTTCTGCGTTAACAACAATCATGGGCTGTGCCTCTTGTATAAGAAAAGAAATGGTGGCGAATCTTCGCGATGACCGCGATCTTAACAATGATGCTAAATGATTTATCAGTGTAACTAATTCAGACGCTTCACCTCTTTTCTTTTTCGATGCCGAAGTCACTTCTGAATCTTTTACTCTCTGATTCGCAAGGATTTTAGAACTCTGTGTGTATGACGACAAAAACCGTGTCGATGTTTATGTTAACCATCAACAAACGGATGGGAATGGGTTGTCGGACATAGCCACTTCACTTGATGGCGATGCTCAACACATCCATATTCGCCAGACATGGTGACATCTATTTGGCGGATAGTTTGGGTAAAATTCAACTCTTACTCTGACCCAGAACTCTACCCGCGGAGAAATAACGTCTCCAGCGGTTCATCGCCAACCTGGCGGCTCTGATGGCCATGAATGGTGGGGTCGAAAGTTTCACCTTCTGGTAGCAGGTCGCTGGAATAGAAGTGTTGGCCCGGCGTGAAAGTTTTTGACGAACCGTCCTGCAAGCCGATTTCCATCACGCCGGATAAAATAAAGACGAACTGCGGGTCTCGAGTGCAATGAAACTCTTTGCTAAACCCGATGGGGCTGTGGCGTAGTTGATAGCCAGCGGATGGCTGTAATTCCGAGAGCATCGATTGGGGGCTGCCTGTCGATAGGACGACCTCCTCCGCACGGAATTGGGCGAAGCCCTTGTCGTCTGTATAAAGTATGACTTTGGTAAATGACTGCATAGTGAAGCACCGTTTCAAATATTTGTCTTGGTCGTTGATGAAGTTGGGCTAGTCGGCCGTGTTTGCAAAACTCAGCCGATGCCGATCTTCTGTTTGATCTCTGCGATAAAGGGTTGTGCCCGCGCTCGTGCGCGTTTGGCGCCCTTGTCTAATTCCGTGGCAACGTCATCCGGGTGTTCCAATAGCGTGTTGTATCGATCTCGGGCCTCGGCAACCTCCTGATTGATGAGTATAAATAACTTGTTTTTACACTCCCCCCAGGCGATGCCCTCCTGAAAGGCCTGACGCATTTCTGCGCTTTGCTCTGGTGTGGCAAAGGCCTGCCAAATTTGGAAGACGGTACAGTCATCGGGGTCTTTTGGTTCCCCCGGTTCGAGCAGGTTGGTTTTGAAGTCTTGGGGTCAGTGTAAAAATATTCTTTCAAGCTATTCAGAATCGGAAGCACCATTGTTCTTGAGCTCATCGAATTTCGTGGCCATTGTGGGGTTACCGTTAGTTAGTTTTTTGACGGTCAAGTCGTCTGCTTTGTTGTTGGCAAGGCGAAGATTGTTTTCAGAACCAAGCAGCGCATCCTTGGTTTTTTGAAGGTGGTCGATGGTCTTGTCGATCTCATCAATAGCCGTCTTAAATTTTTTGGATGCCAGTTCGTAGTTCCGAGCGAAGCCTGTCTTAAAGGAGTCGAGTTCGGACTCGAAGTTCGTTATATCAATGTTTTGCGATTTTACTACCGCGAGCTCAGTTTTGTACTTCAGTGAGTTCTGGGCGGCGTTTCGCAGCAGCGTAATGATCGGGATGAAGAATTGTGGGCGGATGACATACATCTTCGCGTAACGGTGCGAAACATCGACAATCCCGGAGTTATAAAGCTCGCTCTCAGGCTCAAGAAGTGAAACGAGAACTGCGTATTCACAAGCCTTCTCACTACGGTCCTTGTCGAGCTCTTTGAGAAAATCTTCGTTCTTCTTTTTGGTAGCAGTTTCGTCGGTCTCGTTCTTCATCTCGAACATGATTGAGACGATTTCGGTATCAGCCTCTGCTAAGTCGCGAAAGATGTAGTCGCCTTTGCTGCCAGTCCGCGCATCGTTGTCCTTCTCGAAATATGCCCCAGGAAACGCCGTCGGTCGAATGCGGTTGAACTCGGTCTCGCAGTGCTGCTCGAGGGTTTCGCCTACCATCTTTGTCGACAGCCGAGCCTTCATATCACGGAGGCGCTCTATCTCGCCTTCGCGATCCTTTATCTGCGTCTCGTACTTATCCTTGAGAGAAGTCTCGGCGAGCTGTTTCTCAAACTGCGTTCGCTCAAGGTCGCTCTTCAAACCCTGAACTTCCCAGTCTTTAGTAGCGCCTGCTCTCTGCAGCTCATTCACAAACTTCGCCTCGGCAAGTTGGGAGGCAGTCTGATTATCATGCTTTTCTTGCTTCAGTTCATTCGCGAGCGTGTCCCGTTCTTTTTCTAAGGCACGCAGTGCTTGCGCCACTGCGAGTTTCTGTGTGACCTCACCTGCTTCAAGTCTAGCTTTTAACTCCTTGATATCAGCATCCTTGACAGCGGATGTTTTTCCCAACTCGCTAGTGACTTTGGTCGTCGCTAGCTCAACCGCATTCAGCTTATCTTTCTCAGCCAACTCAAGCCGGTCGTGCAGCTGTTGCTCAAACTCACTGTCGCGAACCTGCTTAAGAATGTCCGTGTAGCCGGTTTCGTCAATTTTGAATGCCTTATCGCAGTGCGGGCAGGTGATTTCATGCATCTACTATTCTCTACCTATTTGACGAAAACTCGCATTTTTGTAGGTTGTTACCTTGCATAGCCGGGTCAACGATAATAGCCTGTGTTTCTTACTTTACCAGCAATTACCTGACACGGAATGGAACGCTCATTCTCCATCATCTTACACTTCCTCGAAGTAAGCCAATTCACCTGTCGCCTGTAGGTTTACTCGACGCGAGCCGCTCTGTCCCAGCGATACGTCAAGTGCATTTGGTGAATAATTGATCAACTACCTGTGCGAAAACACAGACAACCCCAAAACCCATCGCTAACACTTAGACTTTTCGAATGAGGAGTTCTATGCGCCTCTATCATGCGAATGAATTCGAAAAAGCCTATGTCATGTTTAAACACATGGCTGAGAAGGGATATTTGCCTGCGCAATATAACCTCGGCGTTATGTACATCATGGGCCAATACGTGGCAAAGGATCCAATTCAAGGTTATGCCTGGTTGAAACTTGCAGAAGGCAGAATTGCCATTATTGATGATGGCATAAACACAGTATATGTAAGCCTTACAGATCTTGAAAAGAAAGCGGCGGATGCTGCCGCAGAAGAGCTTGCTACGCTTTATGGTGCTGCTAAATTATCCGCGAGGCTAATGGCGCAACCACTAGCAGATGAAGATTGTGTGCCTGAGTCTATTCCAGTGAGTAAGACCTAACCCCATTATCCGGTGACTGCGCTAAAAAAAGAATTTTTGGCAGCGTTATTGTGATATTTGATGTTGACGATTGAGGCAGAATCAGGAACCCAACCGCACTATTTGGTCCTGAAGTATTTCACGAAGCTTCCCTCGATGCGGTCGATAAATTCAAATACGACCCCAATAAACCTTCGAGAGGCGTCATGAACAGAATAGTTTATGATCGGTAGAAACTTATTGCGTGGTCAGGGTTGCGAAGTCGATAAACCCAAGGGCCTAGCATGGCTGCAACAGTCGGCGCAGTTAGATAACGCACCCGCTCAATTTTTGCTCGCCAATGAGACAGCCGACGAACCGCTCAAGTAGGACTCGTCGATGGTTTGGCTGCAGAAGGCAGCAGATTCCAAGCACTATCCGTCCATGCTAAAACTTGCCTGGATCTATGCCACAAGCCGGGATGCCAAAATACTTGACCCTGCGCTTTCGCTGGCGCTTGCCGCGGAAGCTGCAAGTGAGTATTCCGATAAAATAACAGGCTGGGATACACTTGCAGCAGCCTACGCGGCAAATGGCAATTTCAAAAAGGCGATACGGTTCCAGAAAAAGGCGATCAAATTGGCAAATTAGCGAGATTGGTCGATCCCAGGCTTAGAGGATAGATTGGATGCTTACCAACATAATATCGCTTGGCTGGAAGTATAGGGCGCTGGCTAATAAAACTAGCGCCTTAGAACGTCGTTAAAAAATTATGGGGCAGTGTAACAACATCCCCTCAATTCTTACTCTGACCCGGTGGTTTATTAATCAGTGGTTTGATCCCAACGATCCTTATCATCCGCTTCATGTTGCAAGCTAGAACATGGAGGCTTATCTCGGTTTGCACGCGAGCGAGCGTTTTTGTCAGGAAGTGCGTATGCCGTATTGCAAATGTGAGTACGTGCTAAGCCCTGAATAAATCCGCTCATCCCATACTCTAATTCAGGAAACTGCTATTCTTACTCCCAGTTTTTCAATTTAAAAACACCCTGCCACACCTAAGGCACAGCTGTATGCTGAATAAGTCGTATTGTGTAAGCGCCGTCTTGGTCCTGCCCCTCTATCTTGACGATAAACGGTCCGAGCGAGTCGGTTGCAATCCAGTATCGCGCACTGGTGTCTTTGCCGGTGACGTTTGCCACTTGTGCTTCAAAGCGACTATCGCCAATGAGTAATGGCACCAGACCTTCTTGGCGCAGATCAAAAGCGTTGATTTCTAGTTCCTCGGTGTTCAGAATCCTAAACTTACCAGCTCTATTAGAAGCAATGAGCTGAGGCAGTTCTGCCTCGGTGAGATCAAACTCGTCCGACGGAATTGGTTCAGACGCGTCTCCTTCGGCCGAAAATAACGACACAGCAGTGCCAAGGAAGGGTACTACGCTGGTTGTCGCTTGCAAGGCCGCATCCACGAAGCCTTTGTCCTCATGTTGCTTAGGTGTCATGACGCGCTGCGCCGACACCCATATCCCGTCAGGAACCTTTTCGCCCGCAATACGGTAGCGTAGATCGTTATCTCTCAAACGGTGATCAAAACGGATAATGCCGTTGGGTCCGATGCGTAAGATGGAGTCCCCTGTTACCTCGTGAAGCCCTTCTACTAAGCCAATATCCAAACTTAATTGCATTTCGAGCTGCAACTCGTCGTAGTCGGCGCCCCTAGACGAGCGGCGGATGTCCAGGGTGCCAATCACTTCGCCCTCCGCTTCGACGATGTACTGCCTTTCAATTGTTTGGTCGATTGCGGTCGCTTGGCTGGAGCTAGCGGTTACTATGGCTGCGGCCATAGCGACGTTTTTCAGGATGTTCAGCATACTTAGTTCCTTTGTGGATTGGCGCACTGACGACTGCGTACAAAGTCTTCAATATCTGCGCTCATGGTTTTTGGAAATAGGTTGTCGGGGTTGGTGATTGCTGTGATCAACAGGCAGCTTTTGCACTCGCTCAGCTCAGCGCGTATCAGCGAATGATCCGCGTCTGCATAGCGGCGCAGCTGTAGGCAATCTTGCAAAATATCGGTATAGGTAGCGGCCGTCTCATCAGCGTCGACGAGTACATCTTGGCCTCCTTGCAGCAGCAAAGTTGGGGTTCCCTTCAGTTGAGAAAGTGCCTCTGTCGCGTCTGCCAAATAGTTAAGCGTTACGAACTGGTAACGGTCAGCCGACATCTCGCCGAAGTAAGGTTGTACTTCTGTCGGTAAGCGCTCATACCAACGCTGGTGCTCTATATAGAGTGCGCCGCTGTGGAACAGCGCAAGCCTTCGCTGTCGATAATCTTGCACCTGGGCGCGTACTTCAGAGTTCGCTTTGTCCGCATCTAACGCACGCTCGGTTTGAAAACGGCTTTGGCGCAGCCAGTTGATTGCCGGCGACAAGGCTATGACAAACTCAGGGGGATGTTGCGGGGCGACCAATGGCAGGACCCAACCGGCTTGACTTGCGCCGAACAACGCCACGCGCTCGTTGTCTACACGCGGGTCTAGAGTAATTTTATCGATGGCATGTCCAACTTCGTCGGCGCGATCAGCCATAGATTGCGAAAGCCAACTGCCAGACGAACTGCCAACGCCAGGTTTATCCCAACTCAAGGACGCATATCCCGCACGAGCAAGGGCGGCCCATATCGGTCTGTAACCGCCATCGTAATCTGCTGTGACGGGGCCATCGCCATGCACGAAGACAACAACACCAAAGCGTTCAGATGCAACCGGTCTCGCCAGTACGCCTGATAAGTTGTCGCCACCGGACTGGAATTCAAAATGCTCAAGTTGCAGACCATCACTCGCAATTTGATTCGAGCACCCGCTGGCCAGAGCAATGAGCAGCCCCATGGTGATTACGTTGACTGCAGCGGCTGACGCGACGGCATGCCGGCGAATGGGTCGCCGACATCGATCGGATGCGTAGCGCAATAACCTGCTAACAACATTTAGGGTAGCCACCCTGTGGCTTTCTGCTTTCATAGCAGCGTACTCATTCACAACTAGAAGTGTACTATATAAAATAGACTCTCTTATTGCAAGTCACTCCTAAAATAATAGTGACTGTCAATATGGAAGCTGCTATCATCACTGCTATGCTGACATTACGTGAAAAGAACCGTCGACGAATGCTTCGCGAGACTCAGCGCGAGGCGATGAAGCTATTCCTGAGCCGGGGATTCGTGGCCGTCCTGGTAGAAGACATCGCTGCGGCTGTTGGCGTTGCCGGTTCGACGATCTATCGGCATTTCAAGACAAAAGAAAGCATCGTCCTATGGGATGAGCACGACGAGGTGCTGGACGCTGTGTTAACGGAGCGCTTAAAAAAACAAGCACCGCTAGAAGCGATTCGCGACGCCCTTGTGGAGACTTTAGCCGAGCGATATCAAACAGACTTCGTTTTTCAGTTGGCCAGGGTGCAATTTATTTTCGCCACTCCCGCGCTGCATGCAGCTGCCGTAGAGGCAGATTTTCGCGCCCGAGATGAGTTGACTCGAGCCCTTACCCGGACGTTATCAAAAAAACACGAAGCAGCCGCGCCATTGCTCGCTGGCGCATCGTTGGTCGCGCTCGACGTCGCGATGGGCCGGTGGCAGCAGGATAAGGGAAGGCATGGCCTGGACACACTGATCGCCGCAGAATTTGACCGTCTTTCTAAGTTGGCTGCCATTCAGTGAGCGCTCCATGCAAGTGTAAAGGTATCAAAACGGACGATAAAAGCATTGATAACCACTGAGCTGAGAAAATTCCTATGATAATCGACCACTTGGCATCCCTGTTCGAGACCCACCAAATTATTGTGGTTATAGCGGTGTTGTTCGTCATCAATTTTGGCATTACGAGCATTGAAATCTTGCTTGATTTGCTCACAAAAAAGGCACGTAGATGGAAAGATACCCTCTCGAACTGTGCGATTTTCATAGCGCACCAGGTGATTGAAAAAACTGCATTCGCGGCTCTTGGATTCGTGGCATTAGTGCCATTTTTTATTCTTACGCCTTTAATTATCCCTATGACTCCCTGGACTTGGGTCTTGGCATTGCTGGTCGCTGATTTCACCTACTACTGGATGCATCGGCTTGAGCATGAACATCGAATCCTCTGGGCCAGTCATAGCGTTCATCACAGTTCGGAAGATTATAATCTGACTGTGGGTTTTCGACTAAGTCTAGTTGACGGATTTTTTGAATGGGTGTTTCTCATACCGATGATTTTGATAGGCTTCAATCCATTTCAGGCGCTTGTTGCCCTGGTGCTTGTAGCTCAGTATCAACATTGGGTCCACACGGAACGCATTGGTAAGCTGGGATGGTTGGATGAGGTCTTTAACACACCATCGGTTCACCGTGTTCATCACGGCGTCAATCCGCAGTATCTGGATAAGAACTACGGTGGGATACTAATGATTTGGGACAAAATCTTTGGGACTTTTGAGCGTGAGGATGAAAAAGTTGTCTATGGCATGACTCACAACATCAATACCAATAATCCTATCAAGATTACCTTCATTGAATTTGGTCGCATCTGGAATGATCTGAAAAAATGTCGAAACAATAAGGATAGGTTGAAAATCGTATTCGGCGGCCTATCCTGGCGTCCAGAGTATTTCTCCAGGCTAGAAATTAATCCTCCTTCACGTGACTAAGGGCTGCCTCGCGTCGATGGCGGAAGTGGATCGCTATAAGTCAAAAGGGTCAAAGCGAGGACGGATGACGGGACAAACGCAAACAGGGGCCAACGATAAATGCCAGGTGGAATAATAATTGCCGTATTACCAGGTATAAAAATGAAATAGGGCGTAGCGCCCTTATACCCTTGATTAGTGAACCATACCCCAATCAGCAATGTTAGAAAAAATTGAACCAAGGGAATATGTAGGTGTTAGCTTTGGCCCTGTGGAGTAGACAAATACCATCAAACGCCTCCAACGAAAATGGCTGTGACACAATACAAAATCTCAGTTTCTGCGCTGCCTTCAGTTCATTGGAAGCTTGATCATCAATAATGTCGTGGTCTTCATTATTCATAACAACACGCGAAAAATAAGGGGCGGAGAATAAGGCAAAAACCTATATTTTCCGAAGAACGGTCAAGTAGGGTAATTGCTGATGGCAGCCCCGAGCAAATACTCCGTGATACCGAACAAGGTTATGTCGGGGAGGGGTGAAAACAAAACATGCGTGGTTCCGTCCCCCTAAACGGATTCTTCAACTCTGACTGTGAATCGGTCCAGACAAATAGCGGGTCTTGTGACATGCCAGTATTCGCGCTCTGGTCTATCTCGCTGATATGACTGACAGGACACAGCTGCACTGAGTGAAAAGCCATCACGATCTGCGGTTAAGGCTTTGACGGGCTTGTCCGTTCTAACAAACGGTGGATCATGCAAAGCAAGTGTGCGGCCACCAGAATAGGATCCGACGGCGATGCGATAACGAATTAATGCAGCGCTAACGGAAGCCATTGGCGCGTGAAAGCCATATCATTAAAATGAACCACTTAACTATTGCGTCAATCTGGATGGACTAATAGTAAAGTGATTCAGAATATTGGGGCATACAAATTTGTATGATCATGTCATAGGTGGGGGCCAGCCACCCTGGCAGTCGCCATCCCGCGGGTGCTTGATAAGTACTCGCAGGATGGCGTGTCATGACAGGTTCAATCCGTAAATCTGCAGTCCTCGAGTGTCGGACTGGAATATCTACTCATGGGGCATACTGCCAGCCAAACGTGATGCCCCAGCCTACTTCGAGTTGTGGACCATCCAGGTCCTGCCAGATGGGAACGGTAGCTTCCAGGGCCAGCCGGTGTCCTTCAGCAGGGAGTAGGTAGTTCAGTCCCAATCCGAATTGTCCGCGCTGGCCACCCTGGCGGCTGGGGTCTGCGGTTTGAATCGGCGCTGCAATCTCTGGATCGATACCGTCGATGTTCCCCCAGTCGAAGTATCCCAGGCTCCCAGATACACTGAGTGCAGGACTGAGCATATAACTCAGCCATCCTTGGGCTTGAAATCTGTTCCCCAGGGTATAGCCCTCGTCGTTATCACTCAGTCGTATGGTGGCGGCCAATTGCGAACCCCAGCCCCAGGCATCGGCATTCGATGCATAGGTCAGTCCGGGGAGCAAATCATACGTACCGCTTCCCAGTTGCATTGGATAGGGCAAGCGAACCGTGGGTTGCGTTCCCATTGGAGAGAGAACCCTGCCATGTTCGTCGATACTCCCTGTGGGCAAGGAAGCGCCAAGTGTCGCGTGAAACCGATGCTTGGCGTGTGCGTCAGAGAGCCCAACCAATGCCGACAGTACCGTATCCCCAAAACCGCTGGAGCTGGTTTTGAATTCCCCCAGTTGGTTAGCACCCATCATGCCGGCATAGGTGATATGGGTCATATCCTTGTTCTGGTAGTTGACCATGCCCATCAATGTGATGCGGTCCGTTGGCGCATACATCATACCCAGCATATGCATATCCATGGTCATTTCTGTGGGGACAACCCTCAGGTTCGGAGGCATACCAAACCGATTGGGTACGGTCGTTACAATCTCATCAGGTGATATGCCTGATGAGCCATCCCTGTTGTCTTTCATAGACATATACATGTAGCGATAGGAGAACATAAACTCTCCCTTTTCGTGAATATGATCGCCCATTACATTTATAGGCGCATGGGCGTCAGGGCGTGTGTCCGCCATTACTGTCGTACAGGCAACAAGCATCACCGCAGGTGCGGTAATCCGAATTTTCATAGGGTTACTCCCGTTTTTACGTTTGTGTTGTGTGGTGTCAGGTCAAACGGAAGTATTGGGGGGAGCGCGCGAAAGATAGCCGAGTACAGGTGTTCTGGGAATGCTAGATTCAGCTATGGTGGCAACGACATTGCCGCCAGCCAATTCTGCACAGGTGTGATAATCGCTATCGAGTAATGCATACCCGACGACGCCGCTGTCATAATTGCACTGAAAAAATGTATCCTCTTCATCTTCTCCGTGGTGCAGATGGTGTTCACCAAAAAGCGCGACGATGACGTGCGTCGGCATGCCTTCCGGACATAACTGCACGAACCAGCCGTCGTCTACATTGGAAGGCATGAAACCGGTGGGGATCGCAACACGAAGCAGCATCGCAAGCGCGGCGAATGCGCACAATACGGTGTGTTTTGTGGAGCGTGGAAAAATCATGCAGTAGTGTAAGCGCAATGTTGTCACCGCGCAAAAAATTATGCCAGTTGGTGAGGCCCCCAGAGGTTCATGAGCATTATCGCTTACTCTCCCAACCAGGTGATTTTTTACAAGTCTCTGCGGTATCCATCGGGTTCGTATTGAAACAAATTTTGGCTGCCGGGACAGCGGTGTGCACGGCATGACGTCCTTGCTACTGACCAGCAGGAGTTTGTCTTCGTTCAAGGTAAAACCTACCCCGAGCATGTATCGCTCGAAAAAACCTTTTTATAGCCAAGCGCAGACAATGCATTGTCATAGAGTAAGGTAGATTTTTCAAGGTTCGAGACAGGCAGGGACGCATGATGAATCATCTGAAAAACGCCTAGTTTAACTGCATGAAGTGAATGTTGTGTTGTGCAGAGAGCAGTGCATTATACGATCGTGGACCAGCAAATTTCAGCATTTGATGCTGAAGAATATTCCTAAAATTCTCAAACCGAAATAGCGGTTTAAACATCAGTTGCTGTTCACGGACAAGCTGGAGTTGCTGGGCAAAATCTCAGCCAAACTGGCGGGATTTAGAGTAGACAAGGTTTCAGCTGACGTTGTGAATTATGTCCAAAGCGCCAAAGCTCAAGGCGAGAGTATTACCTTACTTTCAGAATTCGCTCATAATCAAAAAGAATAAATGAGCAACGCATCAGCGTGGTCTTTGTTCATGTGAACACGCACAGCATTTGCATCAATTGCGCTCAGTGTCATCGATTGACTTCCTGTTCGATAAACCTTGTGAGTGTTTTTTGAATAAACTGTTGGCCTTGATCACTGTTGTAGGGAGATTCGATACCATCAGCATATTCAAACATTTCACCAATAAGGCTATTAGTCTGGTTTTTGTTCTCCATAGAAAATCGCTGGTTGGTTTTGTAGATCTTTTTCCAGGCCTCGCGCACATCTAGCCAAAAGTTTTGTGTGCGTGACCAGTATTCGTCGCCGGCTGAAAAATCAAAGTTTACAATTCTCTCATAGCGATTAAATCCAGCTTCCCGAGCCACGACAGATGTTATTTTGCCCTTTGAGCCAATTTTTACTTTCAAGTTGTCTTCTTCGTGAATCCAACCAAGAGGCGTAATAGTGTGTCTATTTTTACCAACTAATACGTCATAGTCGCTGCGAACGCTAAATTCACGTCTGGGCAAAGGTCGCCATGTATCACTACTTTGCCAGCTTGAATAGTTAGCTAAATGCACCCATGTGCCAATGCTCTCATACCTTGGGGAATCGTCGACCTGATAAACCGCTTGAGTCCAAGTGCCTTGAGCGTCACGTTTACTTAGCGTTTCTCTCTCCCAAGTATTCTTCCCTTGGTAGGTGTGCATATTCCGGTCTTCGTAAGTCCAATCTTGCCTCCAGTGTTTGATGACGTAAGGAGCGGAGGTTGTGCCATCTTCGAGTTGAATACTCATCACTAAGATGTGTTGAAGCGAAACAAACTTTGGCTTGTCTGCGACAACGTAAACGTACTCTGTGCCCCAGGATTGATAAGGCCGTTGATGCGCATAGGGCAGCGCAAACCCAGCTGTTTCAATGAAATCAAAGCTCGCGCGATAAGCGCCGGCCATTGCCAAAATTGCTAGGTGATCTTTCTCGAGCTTAGACAAGGTAGGGCTCTGCAATAGTGAAAAAGCTTCCGAGGATTTATCGTCGAGTATGATGTTCGTGCCTTTGGTTGTGCCACCACGAGGTTTCATTTCACTATCTGCTACATATGGCCACGCATAGGTGTATTGCTGCTGACTTTCTGCCCAACAGTTGCCTGCAGCAGTGACGGTAAGCAATGTCAGGAGACTAATAAAAAGTGTCTGTTTCATATTTGAAAGGCACGGGTATCAAGTGATGTGGCCATCATACTGATTAGTCTTACATTTTCATATACTAATACGAGTAATAATGATTCGTATTTGCATTAAAAAGAATCTTAAAGTAGATTGCATCCATCTTATCTAGCTCGGATGTAAAAAATGCGCAATTTTATCCCTCTTTTTACGGCGGTTCTGTGTTTGCCGCTTGGCTCGAATGCTGAAACGAAGGGCAGTGAATCAGCAAATCCAGTTGATGAAATCGTCACTGTTGTGGGAACAAGAACGGAACGGGCACTTAGTGATGTGGCAGCCACGATCACCGTCAAAACCGCAGAGGATATTCAGCGAGAATTAACCCGAAACATTTCCGATCTCGTGCGATTTGAACCTGGCATTAGCGTTGCTGGCACGGGTGACCGATTTGGTTTGGGTGGCTTCAGTATTCGCGGTATTGGCGGCAATAGGGTACTGACGATTGTGGATGGTGTAAGAGTATCTGACGAGTTTTCGTTTGGACCCTTTCTTTCGGCGCGGCGCGACTTTATTGATGTCGACAGTATCTTCCAGGCCGAGATAGCACGGGGTCCGATCTCTTCTTTGTATGGCAGTGATGCCCTTGGGGGCGTGGTTGCGTTGCGCACTAAAACACCCCAGGACTATCTCGCCGGCGAGTCACAATATATTGGCGCGAAGACCGGATACACGAGCGCAGACCAGACCCTACAAACAGCCCTGACGCTCGCGGCGGGCACCGATACATTTGCTGGCATGGTTAACTTCAGCCGCCGTGATGGCAACGAGCAAGAAACCTCCGGCAGCATTGGTAGCACAGGTGCAACGCGGGAGCGTGCAGACCCTCAGAAAATTGCCGTGGATAGTTTGACTGCGAAACTGAGTTACAAGCCAGCGGAACATCACGAACTAGCGTTGGGAGTTGATGCCTATCAAAATGAAACGAAGACACAACTATTTTCTGACTATGGATCCGTCAGTCGAGGAACGTTGGTCAACTCAAGGGACGCTGTGGATGAAAAAGATCGGACTAGAATATCGGTTAATTATAAGTATTCAGCAGCTTCACCCGTTTCCGATGAAATTGAACTGTTAGTCTACTCGCAAACCTCTGAAACCCAGCAACTAACTCTAGAGAACCGGTTGCCTCCTGGACCCACATCCGTTGCTCAAAACCGGACCAGAGACTCGATTTTTAAACAAGATATAGACGGGCTGCTCCTGCAAGCGACCAAGACCTTTGATACCGGAAGCATCGTTCATCGCATAGTTTACGGGCTTGATTACTACAAAACTGAAAACGAAACGCTGCGTAATGGCGGTACTATTGAAGCCGCCAGCGGTGCAGTTGTTCGAGAATTTTTCCCTCTGCCAACTCGAGATTTCCCGTTAACGGAAGTCGACCAGTTGGCATTTTTTATTCAAGACGAAATTGAACTCATGGATGGACGACTAATCCTATCTCCAGGTGTTCGATACGATGACTTCGAGGCTGATGCCTCGGTAGATTCGATATACCAATCGGGTAATCCCGGTGTGGCTGCCCCGTCAGACTTCGAAGACTCCGAAGTGACAGCCAAGCTAGGTGTTGTTTATCAGTTTAGTCCTAAAATTTCCACCTACGGGCATATTAGCGAAGGTTTTCGGGCGCCTCCTTACGACGATGTGAATGTTGGCTTTACCAACTTTATAGGCGGTTACAAAACTGTTTCGAATCCGAATCTCAAGTCTGAAACCAGCACGGGAATTGAGCTAGGTGCTAGGTTTAGGGGCGCTTGGGGAAAGCTAAATATCGCCATTTTTAGAAACGACTATGAGAACTTTATTGAGTCGTTAGCAACTGCGCCTCAGTTCGCGAGCAGCGGTGGTATCGATCCTGCTGATGGGTTATTAACTTTTCAATCGATCAATTTGAACGAGGTGGAAATCGATGGTGTTGAACTTTCTGGTGAGTTGGCGCTGGCTGGCCTCAATGATGAGCTGGATGGTCTACGTTTAAAATTTTCATTGGCTTACGCTGATGGAGAAGATACTCGAACATCTGAGCCACTTGATTCAATTGAACCTCTAACGGCCGTAATGGGGCTTACTTATGATGCGCCATCTGGAGTTTGGGGCGGCGATTTGATCTGGACGTTGGCAGGCAGCAAAGACCAATCAGATATTAATTCAACCAATGGTCGGTCTGAAACTGCAGGATATGGCACCTTGGATCTATTGAGCTATGCACATATTACAGACTCGGTGCATGTGAACTTTGGTCTGTTTAATTTAGCCAATAAGAACTATGTTCGTTGGATTGATACAGCCGGTGTTGGTAACGACGCGGTGGCGCGGTTTTCTCAGCCAGGCTTTAACGCGCGAATTGACCTTCGGATTGAAATTTGATGCGCTACCCGCTTACGGCGTTGTTGCTTTTTTTGCCTTGCCAACTATTTGCCAACAGCTGCCATCATCCTGCCGTTGATCCGTCGAGGGTCGCGGTTGCAGGAGGTAGTGTGACCGAGATGATTTACTTTTTAGGTGAAGAACATAGATTGATCGCCGTCGATCGAACATCAAACTATCCGAAAGAGGCGCGCCTGCTGCCCCAAGTAGGCTACGTTCGTGCATTGTCCACAGAAGGTATGTTGTCTCTGGAGCCCACTTTGATAATGGGAGAGGATGACATGGGGCCACCTGAAGTCGTAGCTCAACTTGAGCGGACCGGTGTTGAAATGGTGAGGATACCCGAATCATTTACACCTCAAGGAGTGATCGATAAGCTTCGATGTGTTGCTAAAGTTTTAGCGGTTGATAGTGATCGAGTCGCCGTTGCGGAGGCGAAGTTGGCTGCGAGTTTGCAGCAGCTAGAAGCTATTTCAGTTTCCAAGCCTAAGATTTTGCCAACCGCCGCTGTGATACTGGTATTTTCAGAAGGTGCGCCAGTCGCTGCCGGGGTTAATACGGCTGGAGATGGGCTGATTAGGATGGCGGGTATGCAGAACGCGCTAAGTGCGATCGACGGTTGGAAGCCTCTTTCTGCTGAGAGTCTGATTGAAGCTGACCCTGAATATTTGATTTTGACCGATAGGGCTGTTGCTGCTGCTGGCGGATTGGACAAGGTCTACGAGAACCCAGCGATACGGTTAACCACTGCTGGCCGAAAGAAGCAATTGCTCCAAATGGATGGTATGGCCTTGTTGGGATTTGGACCGCGGACGCTTGATGCGGCAGCCAAAATCTCTACTCTTGTGCACAAGTAACTGAATGCGATTAGACGCCTCACGAGTGCCAACTAACTTTGTGCCAAATCTTCCTGCGGCTAGATTTATTTTTCTAACAGTCTTGTTGATATTTTGTGCCTTGGCTGGGCTTGGTAGTGGCGGGGTGTTGATTCCTTTGCCTGATTTGTTAACGGGCAAAGCAACGTATTTGCAAGAAATAGTGTTTTTGGAAATACGCAGTCCGCGGGTTTTTCTTGCGGGCTTTGTTGGTGCTTCATTAGCATTGGCTGGTACAGTTCTTCAAGGTTTGTTTCGTAACCCTTTGGCTGATCCAGGCCTTATTGGTGTATCGAGTGGTGCTGCCGTCGGTGCAATTGCGATGATCGTCTTGGGTGCTTCTCTGTCGATACCTGCATGGCTGCAACCTTACACGATGCCCCTCGCCGCGATCACAGGCGCTATCGGTGTCACCCTATTGCTATATAGTTTTGCGAACTATTTCGGTCGCTTCAGTATCGTCACCATCCTGCTAGTTGGGATCGCGATGAACGCAATCGCAGCAGTCATTATTGGTCTGTTGCAGTACATTAGCGATGATGCGCAACTTCGAACCCTGGTGTTTTGGTTAATGGGAAGTTTCGGTCGGGCTCAGTGGGCCACGAGTCTACCTGCAGTCTTCGTCATGGTCGTAGCATCGATCTACCTTATAGGCCAAATTCGAAATTTGGACTATCTGCAGTTGGGTGAAGCTGAGGCGTATTTCCTGGGTGTGGATGTTCCGCGAGCAAAGCGCAATATGATTCTTTGGTCCGCTGCCGCTGTCGGTGCGGGTGTCGCACTGACTGGCATCATCGGCTTTGTTGGTCTCGTTGTTCCACATCTTGCTCGCCTATTGCTTGGTTCTTCTCATCAGGTCACTCTCGTTGGCTCTGCACTAATTGGTGCAACCTTGATGATTTTGGCTGACCTTGTTGCAAGAACCGTCATGATCCCAGAAGAAATCCCCGTAAGTCTCGTCACTAACGCAATAGGTGCGCCATTCTTCCTTTGGCTGATCGCTCGAGCGTCGCGGGTATGAGCTTAGAGATGAGAAATATTTCGTATCAAATTAGAGGCAAAAAGCTCGTCTCTGAGGTCAATATTACGGTTTCTAGCGGTGAGCTTGTTGGTCTAGTTGGACCTAATGGTGCAGGAAAATCGACGGCGCTGAAATTGATGTCAGGAGAATTGAAGCCCAGTTTCGGCGATGTCAGTCTTGAAGGTACAAGCCTTGGCTCAATCAGCCCAGCTGAACTTTCCCTTAGCAGGAGCGTTATGGCGCAGTCGACCAATGTAGTTTTTGATTTTTCCGTAGAGGAAATTATAAAGATGGGCTGGGTGCAAGGGCGGTTGGTTAGCCCAGAGCTATTACCCGGCGCTATGAATCAAGTTATTAATGAGTGTGGTGTTAACCTGCTATTGAATCGAACATTCAATAGCTTATCCGGGGGAGAGCAACAGCGCGTGCAATTTGCGCGTAACCTTCTCCAGCTCTGGCGTCCTGACTCAAAGAGATGTATGCCGCGGTATCTACTTTTAGATGAACCGACTGCAAGCTTAGACCTAGCCCATGAGCTGCTCTTGTTAAATTTGCTCAAATCAGCGGCACAGCTGAATATTGGCGTGTTAATTGTTATGCATGACCTGAATTTGGCAGCACGATTTTTAGACAAGGTGGTACTCATGAGCCAAAGTCGTATTGTCGATATCGGACCACCAGCTATGGTTTTAACTGCTAACCAATTGTCCGAGGTGTATCGAACAAAAGTTATAGTTGAACAAAACAAAAAACTAGATCGATTAGTGATTCATACTTAAAGGAGAGTGTAATGTATTTAGCAATGAACCGGTTTCAGATCGCCCACGGTTTCGAAGAGGGCTTTGAGAAAATTTGGCGAGAGAGAGATTCTTTCTTATCTGAGGTTCCAGGATTCAAAACCTTCTCTTTGTTGAAAGGACCCAAAACTGATCAGTACGTGCTCTATGCGTCGCACACGGTTTGGGATACAGAAGCCGAGTTCACTGCATGGACGGAGTCCGATGCGTTTCGCAAAGCTCACGGTCAGACCAGCGCCCCCAAAGGTACCTATATAGGTCACCCTGAGCTCGAGACCTTTCACTCTGTCTTATGAAATTGAGCGGCCTAAGTCCTCGTGATTTGTATTGAGCGTCAACCTAACAACTCCACGTTAGCGCAGTGGCAATGGTGGTCGCTCAGCAAGTTGATACGATAGAGGAAGAATCGAGGCTATTGCTTGCAACCCTTAAAACCAAAAGGCAAGAACAGAAAAATTATCAAAAGCAGCGACAAGCTGAAAAAGGGCTCGTAGCTCAGAAGCCTTTAAACAAAGGCTTGAGGGGTTTCATAACCATCAACGTCGCAACTAAGTGAATTAAGTGATGGGTAATAACTTGCATCGTTGGTGGCAGTATAGTGCCGAATCAGATCAGTAGTGAAGCAGGTTTTCAATTCCTTATCGGCACGGTACATTTCTTTGATGCTGCCGGGATCGTCAAATAGATAACCTTGGTCGCCGATTCATCGGTTGGGAAGAGCTTGCGCTTTCTAGTTGTTTTGCGGACCAGGTGCACAATGCACAGCTTTGTGTCGCTGGTTAAGCAGCGCTGATTACATCAGGGAAGCCTTTCAAGCCATCCACACACGCAATTAGGATGTCTTTCACACCGCGGTTCTAAAGAGTCCTAACGGTTCTTTATGGTCGTCATCCCTTGTGCATAGAGGATCAAGATTTTGTCGTCCATTGACGTAAAACAGCGCTGATACTTTTTGACGAGCTTCGGCTCAATAATAGGTACTTACACAGATTTAATTACAGTCTCGTATTATCAGTGGCGAAAATTGCTTCCTGATTGTGTGCTAGATGCCGGTGGGGTTAGTTGACCTATGGTCGCAAGAACCTGCTGGTACATCACTTCGTCCAAACGACAGGTAACAGGACCTATGGTTAAGTGATAGCAATTGCAGCTTTGACAGTAAGTCACAGATGTTGCGGAAGACTTTGCTAGCGTCTTGGTTTGGCAAGTCATTTAAGCTTTCCTTCAGTTGCTGCAGCAGGGTGCTGGCCACCCAATTTTTCTCGTAGCTTGTCGATTCTGGTCATCAGTTATCCTTGTTGTTCGTTGCCGTCATGCAGAAAAAAATTAGATTGGCTACCAAGCTTCTACATCGGCTCGCTTCGCTGCCTTCATTCCGTCGTCCGTCACACCAATCTTCCAATAACAGCTAACGTACATGCTTTTTTTGTGCACTTGCCGTTCATGTCTGAAGTACTGACGCAGGGCGCGAGACGCAGAGAACTCTCCAGCGACCCATACTGAAACATCACCGTTTCGCCAGGGAAGTGCCATTACCGTATCCTCAAGAATCGAATTAGGCGCTTCAGGGTCTGGGTTGATCACCCAATGCACTTGCAGGCCTTTCGGGAAGTTAAGATCGATTTTGTCTTTCTCTGAAATCACCTCAAGCACAACGTCGCCTGTTGCGTCTTCCGGCAGTCTCGAAACATTAACGCCGATAGCAGGCAAGGCGCTCATATCACCTGCTAGGATGAACCAGTCAGCATCCATACCAATCGGTCGGCAGGCACCAGGATCGGTGATTTCAACCTCAGCCCCCTCTTGAACCCTGTTAGCCCAACTAGCTGCTGGCCCGGAATCACCATGGGCAACCATATCTATCGTGAGTTCTTTCGACTCGTCACAAAACGACCGGACCGTATACGATCGGACCGTGGGTTTTTCAGCATCGTCTAATACAAGCTTGATGTAACCGCCGTCAAAGCCAGTTGGGAAATCGGCGAGTTCGGTGCCACCAAACCGGAGTCTCATCATGTTTGGCGATAACTGTTGCTTTGAGGCAACCCTGACTTTTCTTAAAGCTCTTGCCACCTTTGTCGCTCCGTTTTTCGTATTGGGTATCGATATCCTGAGACAATTCTAATGCGAATGATTCTTATTATCAAGTATAACTACTCGAAATTTCTTGGGTGCTGAGAGCACAGGCCACTCTGCGCTTTATGGCGGCGGGGCCCTGAGATAAACGCAGCGAACTTGCTGCTGTAATCGAGCGCTGAGAAGAGTCCGTGAGTTGGTCAAGACAGATGGCTGGTCGGATGATACACGGGCATAAACACTCGAGGTGCTCACGCTGATACGACTCGCAGACACCCGCTTTCTGATCAATCAATGCAAGTGTGGACTATTTTTCTCATTCGTTGGCTCAGGTCGGAGACCTAAATTCCGCCATTGCAACGTCAGTCTTCTGCCAACATCCTGCAATATGCGAGAGCCGTCACTTTCTGGATGAATACGAAGTAATTCAAAGTGCTCAGTCACAGCCAGAGCCACTTCTTTACTTGGACCGAGCGCGTAGCGCGACATGAGGTACAACAGTGAAGCGATGATCACTTCTAGCTTTGGCAACGTTTCTATTTTTGGAGGCAAGTTCAATCCTTCCTTAAAGAATAATGTAAGGCAGCCAACTCAACGCGTAGAGGGCGATCAAGGTTGACGACACAACACCCCAACCGATCCCACGCAACACAATCTCACTCCAACATTGATAGGACTCATTGCTTCTCACTGCATACAAATGAGTAGACTTCGATTGATTCATTTCAAACTCCTTCGTCCCAGAAAAGATGCCGCTCCTGGGGTATGCATGAGGGAGGGAACCCCACGTATTACGCCCAGGAGAAGCAAAAAACTACATTTTTTAGCAACTGCTTTCCTACTATTACAATCGAACCAAATCATCCTGATACACGCACAGCTCACTTAAGTGACAACCTAAGCGCCAATGCAGTCATTGGCTTCAGCATCCGATTCGCCTACTAACTGGTATCGACTTTAACAGACTAATGCGAATGATAATAGAAATCATTTGCATTAGATGGCAAGGCAAACGACTTCTTCAGAGGCAATGCAGGAACGAAGCAGCTGAGGAATTCCGTGTGGCGATGAGTTAACCAGCGACGCTACCCCCATAGAGTTCGGATGCCCACGCACCTTGGTTTTGCTCGAATACTTGGTCCGATCGGAGGAGGGTGGCTGGCACAGAAGGACGCGCCTGTCTTGGCTAAGGTCCGTCTAATTACTCTAATAGTGTTGCCTAGATGAGAAGGGACGAGATCGGTCAAACCCTTGTGACGTGGTTGTCCCATTTTAGATTAGGCTGCTTTGAAAGCAGTTTTTGCTCATTGAGTTCGAGGAAACTATCGATCGAGACCGTGTAAGCTTTACCTAGTCCAGTGGTCGCGAAGAAGCATTGGCTACTCGAGTCAAAAGCTAAACCTGAGATGTCGCGATAATGTTTTTTACCAAGATATTGTTGTTCGCGAGTATTCCAGAAAGTAAGCTGATGACCGCGAGGGCTGGTCACTAGAGCATAGCCCGTAGTCGGGTCAACGCAGACGCTGCCGGTGTATTGTTTCATTTTTGCAAGATCTTCATCCGGCATCTCTATTGAATCCCAACCACTGCCACTGTAGGTGGCAACCAGTGGGACCTTGTTTAGAGGTGAGCCTTCGTATTGCATTCCAACAATAACTAAATCGTTATCTGCGATGGCTAGATGTCTAATACTTGCTTTGGGTTCTTTGCCGGGTACCCGCTCGAGCACTTTTTTGGCATCGAAGTCGATTATGGCAAGATTAGGTGCCATTGAATCTATATTGAGCTTTATTCTGGGCTTGTCCGGATGAGTTAGGATTCCGCCGTTAGCAACGGCTAAGGTTTTCCCATCAGCCAACCAGGCAAATTCATGTGGCCCTATCCCGCCACTGTCGCACTCATTAACTACCTGAAGAGTCGAGGCTAAGCGCTCAACTAAATACACCCTTGCCGTTTTCAAAATCGTTCTCGCCTGTAATGATGGTGTGCCCAGACGGTGAAAAGCAGCCGTGGCCGTAGAAATGTCGGTCAGGGCTAGTTGAAAATAGTGTCGCTTCAAATGGCGCTTTAAGCTGAACTAAGATGCCTTGGTTTGAAGGTCGGCGTCCGAGGAGTAAAGCAACGTCCTTACTTGTTGAAACGATGACTTCGTGCCCTCGAAATGGCAGGGGCCAGCGTTGGACCTCGGTGAACTGCTCGTCGGTGGCGACTAAAAAATGACTCCCATGAGCATCATCCGCAGCCGCTAGAAAAGCAATATTGTTGTTTGTTGTATTGCTGCAACCGCTTAATAACTGCGGCAACAGGGTTGTTGCTGCAGCTACAGAGAAAAACTGTCTTCGCGTGATTGTTCCTTTTTTAGTCGCCATCGCGATTGTTGAATCCTAGGTTCACACCGGCGGCAACCGCAACATCGATAGTTAAGTCAGCGACTGTTTGCAGTGCGTCTGATATTACCTCGAGATCCCCAGCGGCATTCCCTGCGACGATGTCTTCGACTTCTGGGGCGAGCATGCTTAGCTGAGTGTCTAGTGTCGCAAGTTGGGCGCTTAGCTGGTCACCAACGGATGAAATTGTGAGCGAGCGATCAATTAAATCTCTTAGGCCATAGGTCGTATCGTCACCATCGTCAAACATCTGCTGCAGTGATCGTAGATTATTGATGAGATTAGCTTTTGATGTTCGAGAGCGAAATGACTCAAGTTGCGTGATGTCTGCCGACGTGAAAGCATCTTTTAACTTTCTATCTGCCATTTCTTCTGCTTCTTGTGCGAAGGACTCAAGCACTGCGACAAGTACCCCGTCCGCGTCAGTAAACTCGCCCGTGGCGTTGAGTAGGTTGTTACGAGAGGTGCCGCCCGTAGCCCAGTCTGCGCGAAGTTCTGTTGATATAGTCTCGATGTTTTCGGCGACAGCTTGAACGAATTCGCAGCGTCTTGGGCCAGCGGTGGCATCACCAAATCCATCTAGCTCGAAAAGGACATATTCGATAGCGGGTAAGCCTTGAGCACCGACAGGTGTATTAGCAATTGTGGTTTCGGTAATCGCTGCAGAGCTTGCCAGAACTTGGTCACTGTTTGTTTGGACAGCATTGTTAAGGTCAGGGAAAAACTGAATTCTAAATCGACGGTTGCTGTTTTCAGATGCGCCAGCTCTAACCAATTCGATAGATTGCCATGAGGACATCGTCGCTATCCATTGAGAGCGAAGGGCGGCAAGATCGCTTGTTGCTGTATTGGCACAGAATTCATCTGCAGCAGTTGATAGAGTGGCGGCCGATGATGCAAAAGCTATGTAACCTGGGCTTATGGTATTTTCAACGAAGGCGGCTGCAAGCGCACGTTGTTCTTCCGCAGGCGTCCCCACATCACCTAGTGGACTTGTTGGTGTTGGTGTTGGTGTTGGTGTTGGTGTTGGTGTAGGGGCGGGTGCTGAACTGCTGCTTCCACCTCCGCCACCACCGCAGGATGTGATGAGTAGAGCGGTCAATAGTAGTGTTGAATATTTCATTAACTTAATCCGTTTTATAGAGCATTGATAAATGCCAGTAGTTCGCGTTTTTGTTGGGTAGATAAATCCATAAATTTCTGACGAGAGCCATTTGCTTCACCAGCGTGCCAAAGAATTGCTTCCAAGACGTCCCTTGCTCGGCCGTCATGCAATAGAGTTGTGTGGCCAGAAACTTTTTTCATTGTGCCAACACCCCAGAGTGGCGGGGTGCGCCATTCTGAGCCGGCTGCATCGCCTTGTGACATCGGTTCTGCTAACGCGGTTCCCATGTCGTGCAAGAGCATATCGGTATAGGGCCAGATTTTTCCTGCTGGGGTCTGGTGGCTGGGGGTATGACAAGCTGCACAGCCAACATCTTTGAAATGTTTTTGTCCTTTTATCACTTTTTCAGTTGCTTCTGCCGCAGCAGGCGGTGGCATGTAGCGAGTAAAGTAGACTAGATACTCGAACAGCTCTGCTGAGATTTCATGTTCACCCACTGGACCGTTACCATGCGCTTGATTGAGGCATTTATTTTGCGTGGCCGTGCAGGGTTGCTCAGGAAACAAATGGTTTGTTATGCCTAAGTCGTTCCGAAGCGCCGTACCCACTTGGGAGTCCAAGGTTGCATGATTGGCTTTCCAGCCGAACCTGCCAGCTATTTTTGTCGTACTTTGCTCAGATTCGATCCAGTTTATTCGACCGGAAATTCCATCTTGATTAAGGTCGTTTGCATCTTCGAGAGACTCAAGCCGCGAAACAGTTATGTATTCTAATAGTCCCATGCCAATCAAGGTCGGCGCGGTTGAGATCGAGGGTTTAGAGTTCTCGACAACGGTTGAAGTACCCGTGAGTAAAACATATACGTTGTTTTCCGAGTTGGTTTACACCTACACGCAGTCTGAATTTAAGGAGACTTTTCTGTCAGGTTTTTCCCAGTGGGGAACGGTCATCGCTGGTGATGAATTGCCTTACCTTCCAGAACACACCGTTCAGCTCCAAGCCGGTGTCAGCAATGAAAGGTGGCGCTTCTGGGGTACAGCCAAGTCGCGCAGCGAAATGCGTGAATTGCCCGGAGCTGGGTCAATTAGCCAAGATTTGCACAGCGACTCATTGACAACGCTTGACCTTACCGCCGGCCTATTCGTCAATGAGCACTGGGAAGGTCAGCTGATTGTTCAAAATGTAGGTGATGAAGCATCGATTGTTTCTCATCGACCTTTTGGAGCAAGACCCAATCGGTCCAGAGCTATCATTGGGCGCGTTAAGTACTCGCTTTAGTCTCCAGTCGAATGAACAGAGGTTAGCGTGTTTTTTTAATACGCTAACCATCGGACCTGATGGGTGATGAATCAGCGTAGTAAATTCAAACCGCACTTAACCCGGACTTCAAAAGAGTCCGGTTTGGGTAGGGGTCATCGTATTCCCAGCATCTTGTGGGTTCAATCGGTCAATGCAACACCCTATGCTATTTTGAGTCAAATTGGACGACGTTGATTATCACCCGCTGAAAAATCGGATGTTTGGCAGCGCTGGAGATCAGGTTGATCTCTAAGCAGCATTGGAAGAGCCATCAACAAGAATCCCAGTTCAGTCTTTGGAATAGTTTGTTTTTGCAAACGACAATCATTATCATTAAGGAAATGTTAATCGGGTTCCACCATGTCTGTAACAATCACCACTACCCGCCAATTACGTGACATCGTTGGCGAAGAAATACCAGGCTTAGAAGATAAAAACATCGATTACCTCGACGATTTCGCGCTAGATTTTATCGCCCATAGCCCATTTGTTGTGCTCTCTACTTCAGACGCACAGGGCCGCTGTGATGCTTCGCCGAAAGGAGATGAACCCGGCTTTATCCAAGTTATCGACAAGAAAACGCTACTAGTGCCAGACCGCCCTGGCAATAAGCTGGCGTATGGCCACAGGAATATTCTGGAAAACCCTCACGTCGGACTACTTTTCTGTATTCCTGGAACATCAGAAACACTCCGAATTAACGGAATAGCAGAGCTGAGCGCCGATGCAGGCATCCTCGCCGATCTAGCAGCGCGCGGTAAGCCGGCAATTCTTGCCATTCGTATTACGGTTGAAGAATGCTTCTTCCATTGCGGCAAGGCATTTATTCGCTCGGGTTTGTGGAACCCGGATGCTTGGGCAGACACGCCTTACAAAGTATCGTTTGGGAAAATGTATGCCGAGCGCAAGAACCTCTCGAGTGAGATCGCAGACGCTATTGACGTCGCTATCACCGATGACTACACGCGCAATCTTTGACTTGAACTGATCCCTCATGAAACCAAACAACTTTATCTGCTCAACTGAGAGCCTGAAATGCTAAGAACCAGGGTGAGGCACACTCGGTGAATTCGACAGTGCTTGGTTTATAGAAGGCCACGTGGCCGAGTATCGTCCTCGCGAACACTATGAACTTTAGCGTTTGAGGCACCTCACGTTCAGTTAGATCGTATTGAAAGAGAGCTTTGGTTCGTAAAAGTTAGCCTCAGTGATCAATAGTACAACCATCACCTCAGGCGCAGCCTCTCGCCGGAAACGCATGATCTAACGTGTAGGTCAGAGGAGTCGAGCAAGACGAATTCTTACGAGTTGCAATAAACTCGATCACCTTCAAATTTTGTGACTCCTGCAACTATGCCGTGCTATGAAACTGGTCTATCAAGGCATCTGACCACGCTTCATTCGCTTGACGCGTTCGCCCTGCATTATGCGGCGTATGCACCACATTGTGCCGCCCCAGCAGCGGTGAATCGAGCGGCACTGGCTCGGCATCAAAGACGTCAGCCGCCAAGGCCAATTCATCATTCAGTACACGTTTATACAGCACATCCGTATCACAAATCTGCGCACGTGTTGCGTTTACAACCAGACAGCCCTTGGGTAGCGCGTTAATCATCTCTGCTGTGACAATGCCACGCGTCGAATCTAACAATGGCAGCATCGGTGCAAATATCTCTGCATCCTGCATTAATGCATCTAAATGATACACACGCCGTGCATGCGCACGATGGAAACACGGCTCACTCGCAAAAGGATCCCAAACCGCCACATCCGCACCAAACATACTGCACCAGTCCGCATAACGTGTCGCGATATTACCAGCGCCAACAATACGCACGCGCTTACCCGCCAAGGTTCCACAGGTGAAATCTGGATCGTCGCCAAATTGTCCGCAACGCCCTCCCGGTACACCTTTAGCCGAAAGATAATCCCAATCATCCAGGCTCTGCGTTATGCGACTATGGGTTTGCGGGATGCGTCGTAATCCACACAGGGTTAATGCAAAGGCGAACTCCGCGACCGATTGACCCCAGAATCCTTCGGAACGATGTTTGATCACGGTGATTTTCCGCTGCTTGCAAAACTGATTAAATGTCGCTTCCACCGTAGCATCGCCATAAGCAGATGACTGATAAACTAATTCACGCAACCCGGAAAATGACTTTAATTCTTCCACAGAAATAGAGCAGCCCAATATAACCAAGCGACGAACAGTTTCTGGTTTGGCGATTAATGCGCCAAGAGAGCTCTGCTCTCCCTCGATACGGTGAAACTGCACCGCCCCCTGATCTAGCCAACGCTGATGCCAGTGATCTGCGGCCCACGACCAGGTTCGCTCAAAACTTTCATGTACTATTATTATTGAATCTGAAATTTTAATGCTCCTGTATAAAATCGGTATATGCATGTTTTATCTGGTTTTTGTTCATTGCTCCAGAGAATATAAAAATGCGATAGCGCCAGCTACGTTCTTCATCTTTTGATATAACAAGCGGTGCGGCAATACACGGGCTCGGATTAATTCCGCGTTGGCGATCGACCCGCCATAAAGCTGCGCCCGATTGGTTCTGCGGATGGTCCATAAGCGCGAGCCCGCCGCCGTCAGTGCGTCCATCTATATCCATATGCAATGCGACCCATGAAGCCTCTGACTGCTCGCAGGCATCGCCCTCTTGCTCCTCGCTATTGCAGACCACACAGTTTTTTTCTGGCGTAAACGGCATCCGTATAAAGAAACCGCCGTAGGCACCTTGATCAACGGTTACATCGCACAGTGCTGTTAATGACCAATTCAAGTCCAAGACATAGCCACCTTCACAGAAACTTATCGACCAGTCCTGTCTCTCATCTAACACGCCATGACCTTGGTGATGACGCCAGAGACTCTGTAGCGTCCAGGCAGAATCACCATTTAAGACAGGCGACTGTGGCTCAATGCGCCCCGTGTTATCACCCTGATCTGACCAAAAATCAGATCCGTTAACGCCATGCAAACCGGTATAAATTCCGTGCTGCCACGGATGATGATCTGGGCTGTCTTGCGTAAAAACCCCCTGTCCATCAAGCGGGCGTAAGGGGTGAATGTACGGGCGTCGGCCCGCATCGCAGCGCTGTTCAAATAGCATAATATTGCTAATCGTACAGCGCAGTGATTGTCGCTGGGCGTCAAGCTGCATGTGCTCCGTCAAAATATAGTCAACCTTTCTTATGAGTATATGTGCATTCTATGCAGGGTGATTCAAACTTGCCACTTCGACCACGAGCACACTTTTGTCAACTGGCAGCACGTTTATGACTCCAGAATCTCCGATTGCCGATAGCATTTATCCACGTGAAGAATTCACTTTTCACGCTGCCCACATCCGTGAACCAAAATTCGTTGGATTTACCCACTAGAAACGTGTCTGCCCAGAGTGGGTCTGTTTTTTCCGATCCGTGGCGCACTTGAGCCTATCGACTATCACGCGGAAGAAGAAATTGAGTACACAGTTCCCACAGGGCATTTACATATCATCCTACCGAGGCGCCGCTGCCTTAATTAAACATCTGCTCTATCGTCTACACCAGATGGCGCACCTGGGTTCGCTCGTGTTCTGTGTCTGGCACGCCGGCTCGCCCCTGTCGCCTTTGCGCCGTTGAACATCATCTCGCTTCAGGAGAAGGAAATTTAACCGATGCGGTGTCGGTTGATTTTAGCAAGATGACCCTTCAAGGCGATAGTTACGCATCGGAAGCGTATCGACGCAATCGACTTGATATTCTAATAGAACGTACAGTTCATGAATTTCAAGACGCGCAAAGGGATCCGTAATAATTCAATTCTTTGATCATTGATTTATCGGGAGTAGCAAGCATGCAAGCCACAAATTATTTAGCATTTATCTAGTTCAATCGGCTGATATGCTTTCGATGGGTGGTGGTTTTTGCCTGTGTGATATTGATCTGTGCGACTGGCCAATTTCTACCAATGCTTAAGAAAGACACTACCTCCGAAGCGTTTGTCCCTGAGGGTAGTCCAGCCCTCGCTTTTCGGGATCAAAGATCCGATGGTCATCGCCTTAGTTTCTAAAAATGAGCAGGGGATGTACCAACCTTTGGCGCTTCAGCCGGTCGATTGGTTGACTGAGCAGGTTACCTCGGTTGAGGGCATAGACCCCGACGGCGTTACCAGCTTGGCCACTGGAAAAGACATACGTGGAACGGCAGACGGCCTGTTGGTTGAGGAAATCTGGGAGCAAGCACCGCAAATGCAAGCGGACGCAGATCGAGTGCGCCAGCGCGTCAGTGATTTCCCGCTGGCGATCTCACATACTCGTGGCTCGAACCTCTAGGCAGAAACACGGCTGCGGGTATGGCGTTGGTACATCTATGTTCGCAGCCAGTGCCATTGGTCTTGGCGTCGACTTCGCGATTGACACGATTGACAGGCTTGAGCCCGGCATCCCTGAGCAAGCCTCTGTCGCCAAGGGGTCGCAAAGAAGGTGGGTCGACTCACATATCGAAGTTGAGCTTCGAGAATTCTAGATGTAGCTGTTTATCAGAGAGCACTATCTGAAGTTGTATCTGAAGTTGGTCAAGCAGCAAATCGTTTGGGGGCAGGCGGATGGGCTTAAAGTTTTGGACTGGACAATTGCCGCTGATTCCAGATCAAACCTACCACGTTGCTCCCGACACCAACGTTGTTTCTGTCAATGAAACAACCACGCCAGATGAAATCCTAAAGGATTCGGACGCAGGATCTCATCTTTCACGTCGATTAGGCGGCAGGCACGCCACGCTCAACTACCTTTATCGCTAGCCGATTTGCCCGTAGCGAGGGCCTATGAGCTAGCAGGTGGTCTCAATATTGAAACTACTTATGAGCGCATCCACACCCTTGGAGGATCGGCATCCAATGCGTTCGGTGAACTTTCTCTTCGCACAGAAATTGGCTACAGCAGCGATCGATATGCTTATACAACCGATATTGGCGAGTCGGGCGGCGTTGTTCGCCGTGGGGAACTGGCGTACGTCGATACCGGTGATGGGCTCATTTCTACATCTCTCAAATACATCTACCTGACCGAGTAGGTTTTCAGCTCGTGCTTGGATGGTTTCTGCGGATCAGAAGATGGTCGATATGACCAATTTAGTGCCAGGGATCGGATATGGATTTCAACATAGGAGTACATGCCTGTTAAAACAATATCTTCCCGTGGCAGCTTGGCGATTCTGTTAAGTCTTACTTGGGTCATGTCTGGCGCTTGCCAGCTCTACGCTGGGACAGATTCAGAACTACTATTGGGCATTGAACGACCCCATCCGAACGGCAATGAAAGCATTGAAACCAGGCCATAAACCGCCATTGCTAGCGACAAGCAGCCGAACAAATAGCTAAGACCATAATCCATGTGGTGCACGCCAACATACCCGGCCCCCGCGGCGATAAAAAAGCGCATGAAGGTACCTGCCACCGGAAGCGAGACGTTCCCTCCACCTTGGGCCGCGAAATACATAGCGAAGCCCAGTCCCTGAAAAGCAAACGCAGGTCCAACAATCACCAGGTACTGGCGACCCACCTCCCACACCAACGGATCCGTTGCAAACCCATCCAGAAGCAAGCCGGGAAACGCAGCTAGGACACCCCCTACACTACCGGTGAGAATCGCTGCGGCGCCGGCGCCTATCCAGGCAATGCGTACTGCACGATGCCGCTGACCAGCGCCCATGTTGACTCCAACTAATGCAGTTAACGCGGCGCCAATACCAAATACCAAGGGAATCAACAGAAACTCAACCCGCGAGACTATGCCATACCCAGCAAGCGCGCTTTCGCCGAAGCGACCGACAAGTACATTTGATATCAACACAATCACAACCGTTAGTACTGGTGACAAAGCGGCCAACGTCCCCACCCGGAAAATATCGGCAAATGTATCTGACTCGAGCCGCGCAGTCGCAAGCGTCGGGCGTAATACAGTGTGGTGCCCCAGCAAGCGGAAGAACAGAAACAGGCTAGACATGGAACTCGTAATGAGAAGTGCCAATACTGAGCCCTTCAACCCCATCTCGGGGAAATCAAACCAGCCTAATATCAGCGCGCCCGACAGAGGCACTTGAATGATTGCTCCGAACGCCATGACCAGCGCAGGCGTTTTCATATCACCCATACCCCGGTACACAGAGCTTAACAAACCCATAATCCAAATGATGGTTGAACCAGCGAAAAGCATCGACCCGTACTGATGGGCCACCTCGGCTACATCTGCTGAGACCCCGGACGCTAGTATGAGTTGTTTACCAACAGCTATGAATATCAAGTTGAAGCCCGCCCCCGCCAACACAGCAATGGAGATTGCATGCCAGATGATGTTGTTAGCACGCGACTGATCGCCTGCGCCAAGCGCTCTGGCAACGGAACTTGAAACCGCGCCGCCAATGGCACCGTTTGAAAGCATCTGCATGAGCATTAGCGCAGGAAAGAGTAACGCTAAGCCCGCAAGTGGTACCGTTCCGAGTTGGCTGACAAACGTTATTTCGGCCATGCTCACGAAACTTTGAAGGAAGAAGGCAAGCGCACTCGGCGTCGCCATGCGAACCAGCAGGGGCAGAATTGGCGCGTGCAACATATGATCGACATGACCTTCGGTCATAGGATACCTCCTAAAAAAGGCGTCCCGGTAATCGGCTGAAGATAAAGCCAGGGGAAGCTTGTCCAGCCGCCGGGACGAAAACCAAGCTGAAAACGCCGAGCTCTTCCGCAATCCAAATCGGGCGTGACGTTCTACTCGTTCCCGCACCCCACAATGTCATAGGATTACTCATCAAATCACCCTTCTTTCAGATCTAGGGTGCCGAGACTAAGGCTCGATTAGATTAAAAGGAAATGAATAATATTTAGCTCTGTGCTTACATATTGGAATACCCTTGGATTGAGCACTATGGACACCGCCGACATAACACTGATACGCACGATCTTCGAACAAGGTAGCCTCACGCAGGCCGCAGAGCGACTCCACGTATCCCAGCCTACACTGAGCAAAAAACTCTCGCGGTTAGAAACGCAACTTAAAACGACGCTGTTCTATCGATCGCCTACCGGTGTCGTCGCGACGGAGGTCGCTCAGTACATCATTGAAACTTCACACCCGATCCAGGCACAAATCAAACGGATTGAGCGTCATGTCGAACAGTTGACCCAACACGAATTGGGGGAAATACGGCTGGGTGTGGGACCGATTATCGAACAGGTGTTGCTACCTGAAGTATTGACAAAATTCGTGGCTGCAACTGGCAACATTCACCTATCCATCATCACGGATCGCGCCGCAACCCTACTCACGAAGTTATGTGACGCTGATCTTGATGTTATAGCAGGGCCTTTTAGCGCGGCTGATCATGGGGCTCTTGTTGGATTCCCCTTAATCCAGGATAACCTCATTATCGTTGCACGAGCAGGACACCCGATATTCTCAGCTAAGCGGGCATTGGAGTTAGAATCTTTTCCCTATGCCGCTCCCGCACCTCAAGGCACCGTGTCGAGCGGAATAGCCAGACATGGACGCAAACTTATAGACAGTGAGAATTTTCCGTTGTTAAAAAACTTGACGCTAAACAGCGACTGTATCTGTACGGGTCCCTGGCATGTGTTTCGCGATGAGATTGAAAGTGGCGCGTTACGAGAAGTTGAAGCTCAAAACCCCACTAAATGGCAAAGCGCCTGCCTGGTGAGACCCGAATCGATTGAGACGCCACTCGTAAAGTTGCTGGTAAATCTGCTTGTTAACGTTAGCAAAAGCTATATTCGGCGGTAAGATAAACACCCTGCTGAAAGTAAACCGCTAGCACTGATATCAGAGGGTCACGCATAAGGATCCCTTCGCGAGCTTTAATTTTGGCGAATAAACAGCATCTATCAGGTGCAATTATCCCGCAGCAGCCAATACATAAATTCGCTCCGATACTGGCAGAGAATTCTCGTTTTGGACCTTCTTCAACATACGCCAGATTTCAATTCCTGCCAACGTAGCACGCACCGACCGGAATGATTTGAAACCGAGCATTATCATATCAAAGACTCTTTTGAGTCGTTGAACCCAGGTTAAGGGAGCGACCAATTTGTGTTCGCGTTGATCGGTCTTTATCTTGATTTTATTACACTTTCTGGGAATGATGAGTTTTCCCATTCGCGGTGCAACTCACCCTAAATCAGGCCGTCCAAGATCACCTAATTACGTCGAGGCGCCTGGGGAGAAATTGTCCAAACCGATCCCAAGAAAAGGTCATCGAGGTACTCGCTACTACGACACTGACGATTCGCCAAAAAAGCGTGTTCCGCTACTCAAACGCCGTGGAGAACGTTTCATAATAGGAGAAAGGCATGAGCGAACGACCCAATATTCTGATGTTTATGCCAGACCAGCTGCGTGCAGACTGCGTAGGTTGTTTCGGTAATCCTTTTGTACAAACCCCCAATATAGATGCTTTGGCTCGACGTGGAACGCGCTTTGATAACGCCTGGGCGAACCACCCGGTCTGCGGTCCCTCCAGAGTGAATTTAATGACGGGGTGGTACCCGCATACCCGTGGTCACCGCACCCTCACCCATCTGTTAACACCGGATGAACCCAATATGCTTAAGTATCTCAAGGAAGGCGGATACCAGGTTGCCTGGGCGGGTGCCAGGGGCGACGTTTTTGCACCAGGCGTGACGGAGCAATCAACACATTTCTGCGGTTGGACCACAAAACCTGTGCACAAACAAATGGGTATGGGGCCGCAATATCCCGAAGGGTCGCCCATGTATGACGCTTTCTATCATGGAATCAGGGTCTCAACTTCAAACTGGATCGACTTCGATGAAGCTGCAACTCAAACCGCCATTGACTGGCTTGAAAGTGAACCTGGCGGCCCCTGGTGCCTTTGGGTGCCTCTAATTTTCCCCCACCTGCCTTTTGAAGTAGAGAAATTCTGGTATGACATGTACGCAGGCGAGACCGTTGCACCAAGATATGCGGCTCCGGGAGTGAACAAGCCAGCTTTTCATGCTGCAATACGCGAGAAACTGGGAACGGAAAGACTAACTGATGATAATTGGCAAGAGATTATCCGGGTATACTACGCGATGATTTCAAGAGTTGATGATCAACTCGGTAGAATCGTTAGAGCCATGGATCAGCACAACCAATCAAAAAATACTCTTACCTACTTTTTTACAGACCACGGCGAATATCTCGGAGACTTTGGTCTAGTTGAAAAATGGCCTTCAGGTCTAGATCGCTGCTTATTGCAAAACCCACTGATTGTTGCAGGACCTGGGGTTCAAGAGAATGCCGTAGCATCTTCATTCGTGGAAATGGTCGATATTCTACCGACAGTACTTGAACAGGCTGAAGTCGAAGTTGGTCATACACATTTTGGTAGATCATTAATACCAGCGCTCCGAGATCCCAATACTCAGATAAGGGATGCGGCGTTTTCCGAGGGTGGTTTTACAGCAGATGAAATTCGTTTGTTCGAAGAGCCCGGAGGAGAGTATGCGAAGAAAGCACAGTTGCAGCATGACTTACCGAAGAATGTAGGAAAGGTAATTTCACTTCGTAACTCAGACTATACCTATATTTATAGACTGTACGAGCAAGATGAACTGTATGATCGAAAGCAAGATCCCGCAGAAACAAGCAACATCATCGACGCAGAAAACATGGACAAAACAGCCAGTGAATTGCGTGAACAAATACTCAGTTGGCTAGTTGCAAGTGCCGATGATATTCCTTGGCAGCCAGACCCTCGCTTCCCAAGAATCCAGCATGGCCAGCATGAAGCCTTTAGCGAAGGTTCTGAATAAAAGGCCTTTAGCGCGTGATTCAGTGTCCCCTATAGGTTTGAGCTATATACGGAAGGTCGGCAATTTACAGGTTTAGGTTATTTTTTTCAGGGGGCGGGGCGAGTTTTCACCATCAGAGTCACTTCCTGGGTCATTACAACGATTCCATCTTCGCGGGTAACGGTGTCTGCCAGTGTAATGATGCCTCGATCAGGTTTCGATACTGATGATTTGTGTTCAGTGCAGGTCGTGCTGTAGATCAGGAGGTCGGTTGCCCGTGCCGGTTGACTGAAACGAATCTTGTCTTTGCCCAGCATCGCCATCGTTTGAATTTGATCTTCATGATCGAAGAACAGGCGTGTACAGATCGCAAAGATATGCAGAGACGACGCAACTAGACCGCCAAAAACGGATTCTTCAGCCGCCTCTTTGTCTACATGAAAGGGTAGTGGATCCCACTGTTTTGCGAAGTTAACAACTTCGTCCGGTGTGAGTTGCCATCGCCCGATTTCCGAGCGGTACCCCAGTGGAACGTCCTCGAAATAATGCATCATAAAATGGTGTCAGTTGAAAGGCTGAGGTCACTTAGGAGCCGTTGATCGACATCCTGTTCCGGATTCGCCATTGTCAGCAACTTGTCGCCGCCGAAAATTGAGTTGATACCAGCAAGAAAGCACAGACTCTGTGTTTCCCTGCTCATTACTGGCTCGCGCGGCGGGAGGCCATGAGTATCGAGCCCGGTATTGTAATGTACGCTCTGCCGGCAGTATTTGTGATCGTCCGGACAACTGCCTGTTTCTGCGGTCAATAGAGTGGCGATTGGTACTTTGTTGGCATCGAAATGTTGCCGTTGCGTGGTCTGGGCCTGGTGAATCAAATTATTAAATGGAAGGTTGAAAAGGTCTAGTACCTTAACCGTCTTCCAATCTTGTCTTGCCTGGTCTGTTTTTCTTGCGAATGAGGTGGCCAAATCATGTTCCCTTTGTATCCCTTGGTCGGTAGCTTCGCTGAAATTAGCAGCTAGCGATGGTTTACCTACCGCTATTTTTGCGATTCAAAATACTATGCAGCTTGTACAGGAATCGTGTTGGCGGTGCGCTCGACGGTGTTCTTTTCGCCAAGGTAAACCAAGCTTGGCACAAACGAGTCAGCTTCCGATTCGGACATCTGCCCGTAGGCAGCAATGATGACCCGGTCGCCCACCTGAACTTTGCGAGCAGCAGCACCATTCATGGAAATAGTGCCAGAACCCGCATCCGCAAGAATGACATAGGTCGAAAAGCGTTCGCCGTTATCGACGTTGTAAATCTCTATTTTTTCAAACTCTCTAAGCCCGGAAAGCTCTACGAGGTTCTCATCGATGGCGCAGGAACCGTCGTACCACAGTTCTGCCTGAGTGACAGTTGCCATATGCAACTTGCCCTTGAGTAGCGTTATGTCCATTAAAGGTCCCCTTATCACAGATTTAGGTCCAAAGAAGAGGCACATTCTGCCTAGCTGATTTCGGAATGCAAGGGTGTTTCAGTAGGGGAAGGGACATTTTTTCAGGATCTTAACGCCGCCGGAGTCTGTGACAAGATGCGGCTTCGATTTTTGGGGTAGTTTCGGTGATCCGGGGGGATTGCAGCAACGAATCACTCCTTCCGGCTTTGGAACCTTGATGAGCCCCTGAAGAGACATAACGACGCCAACGGCAAATTGTTCCTGGAAGTACTGCTGCGCGGCTCTGATCTGCTGGCTAGTCACGGGTTGACCTAAGGCAATCCCAATTTTATTGACGATATCGTGCGCCGCTTTATTAAGTGAAGTGGTATTCAGGTCATTCTCAACCTTCAGCTTTGTGCTTACTTCGGGGTCAATTAATTTTTGGCCAGTCAATTAGGCTAATGGTTTGTGCAGTGCGAAAACAGGCTTTGCGAACAGACCTTCAACTTCGGATGCGATCCACCGCACTTCTCGTGGCACAAGTGTTCCGGCACCTTGTACCTCGATCGTAAAGTCTTGCCGGGTGACCTCTGCAATACGCAACTTGTCAAAGTCGATGCTGAACTCGGCTTCCGCAAGGTATAAATAGTATTGGAACGCGAGAACGGCAAGCACGAGCACAATGGGCAGGTACCAGAATTTTCTCAGTAGTGAGGGTTGGTCTTGTTGGCGTTTGATGTCCATTGTCATGCAGTCGTCTTTACAACAACCATGCCAGAATACATACCATTGATTTTAGTGAACATTTTTAGGATGACTGATTAGTCGTGTTGTTTTTGTTGCGAAAGTGGGAAGAACTAACCACTCATTTTTCCGAAAATGGAACGGCGCCATCATTGATACAGGAGGATTTTGTCATCCTGATGAATTTCGTTTAATGCCTTTGGCTCTGGAGGCAATCAAGCACTTTAATTCTCATGGAATACCGGCAATCGTGATTTCAAATCAGACCGGAATTGCCGATGGGCGCTTCTCCGAGGATGCGTTGATGGACTGTACTCAGCGAATAATTCAGGAAATGGAGCGTGGCGGCGCGAGAATAGACGCCTTCTACTGGGCATCAAGGTTGGAGTAGACCAGGAGAAATAGGAATCAATGTGTACTAATTTCAAAGTGATGCTTCAGACTGGCTCAAAGCGAGAATCTACTCACAACTTCTATAGGTCCTGCGGCTTTAGCGCCGATGACAAGTTCGCGTTTGTCGCGCGTCCCACCTAACATGAAGTTGATGTCACTCACTTCAGCCTGCATCGCAGTTTGCCGATTAACCGGGATTTATGAATCAGTATGAAACAGATAACACGCATCGCAGCCTATGGAATTCTACGGGACAAGGGCCAGATTCTTCTCTGCCATCTCACCAACTCTGGGAGATGGACGCTGCCCGGAGGAGGGGTCGAATTTGGCGAATCACCCGAACAAACAATGGTGCGAGAGGTGAGCGAAGAAACAGGGCTTGATGTTCGATGCTCAGATCTTCTAGGCATAAACTCTTTTGTGCTTGATAGGTCGGATGAGCAGTTCCAGAGCATTCAGATTGTCTATCTGGCTGATGTGATAGGTGGTGAACTCACCTACGAGATCGGCGGTACAACAGATTATTGCGCCTGGCACCCAACAGACAATGTGCCAAATTTAGATGTTGTAGATTTAGTTTCCTTTGCGCTGAAGCGACTGCGTGGGGATGGCCAAGATGCGGTTGATAGAGTTGCAGGAAGACATTAGGAGAATTCACTCGTACGAACTGTTTTACGGGTTTCCGATTAATTGTGTGCGTTAGATCAAATTTGGTGGCCAGATGAAAACAGGGCATGTATTTACAAGTTTTGGTGAATTTGCATACGAGGATAGTGGCGGCAGCGGTACAGCTATTCTGATGCTTCACGGGGGTGCGTCTAATCTTAGAGCCTGGGACGGCGTCATTCCTATTCTCAGGGCGTCATACCGTTGTATTGCCTTGGACTTGCCGGGGCATGGAAGGACAATATTGAATCCGCTCCCATTTGATGATCTTAGCGGTGCCTTGATCCAGATTTGTAATGAACTAAATGTTCTGAATCCAATTTTGATTGGCCACTCGTTTGGCGGATTGGCAGTCGCGGCCACAGCGGTACGCTATCCACATTTGGCCTTGGGCGTTATGGCGATTGACCCTTATCTAAACAATAAGGAAATCAGGCAGAGATACAAAACCGTAGATGATGCCACAGCAGAAATTCGCAGTATGATTTGGCCATGGAAAGATACTTACGATTTAGATACGGAAGTAAGCAGGCACGCAGAGCTTAGTTACTCACCTCGTGAAAACGAAAGTGATTTGAAGGCTATGATTCGCCGAGGCTACCGATTACAGATAGATGGCCGGTATGAAAGGTTTCCTCGCCGAGAAGATGAAATAAGGGGCGTAGAAGCGAATTGGTCAATAGATGTCGGCATGACGTTCAGTGCCATAGAGTGCCCACTATCCATCTCAGTTTCGCGAGATCCTGTCTGGAGGTTGGAAAAAAGAAGCGAGAATCTGAGGGAAATTGAGCAACACGTCAAAGTTTTTGAAACCGTCGAGTTTCAATGTGGGCATGACATCCCAGGCCATCAGCCAGAAGAGCTAGGCAGGTACATAGTTTCCTGGATCAATCGAATCTGATACATCACGCTTACGATATGTAGTCGAACATCGGCGACTAAGCAGTCCAAAGGTGAAGAATCCCTCCCGAACTAAAATCCGCCCCAGCGGCCTTTCGTCCAAATCCATAGCCACCAAGAACCCCTCATGTGATCTAGACAGATTAGCTTCGTTAAGGTGGCATTAATATACTTCAGTTATTCTATCCTTTGGTTTATTCAGAAATTTATTTTGAAAACTCGCCTCACGATTTTTGCACTTCTAATACTTGGACCATTCGTTAGCTCTTATGCAGCGGAAGCGCCTGAGTCTGGGTCAAAAAATGGTGAAGTAGCGGCCCAGAAGAAAAATTCTGAGGGCGAGACCCTTTGGATTGAGAAACAAATGACACCTGCGACACGATGGGCAGAAGGTTTAGTGAGGCCATTGACCGCCTGGATGGAACGCAAAATTCAGGATCGAGATACCCCCCCTGAAATAAAGGAAGACAAGCCCTGGTTAGAGACACAACCGGGAACACCCCGGGTCGAGCAGTCCAATGACAAACTCATTACCGCTCGTCAGGCGAGTCAAGTCGCACAGCAATTTGTAGCAGGTGAGGTATTGAGGGTCAAATTACTCGAGAGCGCCTTGGCTCAATATCGAGTGAAAATGATATCCAGTACCGGTGAGATTCACATACTCTATATTGACGCTCATAGCGGAGAAGTCATCCACCCTCTTAACGGTAAACCGGAGTTATAAGCATGCGTTTATTACTCGTCGAAGATGATAAGGAGTTACAGGGACAACTACGTCGAATGCTTGAACATCAAGGCAATCAGGTGGCTGTGGCCGATGACGGCATGGAAGCACTTTACTATGTTAATGACTATGAGATTGACTTGGCAGTCATTGACCTGGGGTTGCCGAAGCTGGATGGTATTGATCTTATTCGCCAGGTTCGTGAGGCCGGTTTTGGTTTTCCTATTCTGATATTAACTGCCCGAACTGGATGGAAAGCGAAAGTTAAGGGCTTGGACGCGGGAGCAGATGATTACTTAACAAAACCATTTCAGCCCGAAGAATTGTCCGCTCGAATCAATGCCTTATTGCGTCGACTGAGCGGATTCACACAATCTCGATTGACTATTGGTCCAATCTCAATGGATATCAAGGCAAGCGTGGTTTATGTGCGGGAAGAAGAGGTAGACCTGACTACTTTTGAATTCAAGGTACTCGAACACTTCATGCTGAATCCTGGTCGTCTAACGACAAAGGCTGCATTGATTGATCGTCTATATGAAGACGAAGAGGATAAAAGTAGCAATGTTATCGAAGTGATTATTGCCAGATTGAGAAAAAAGCTCGATCCTAACGGCGAACTCGGACTGATCGATACATTACGTGGTCGTGGCTATCGATTCATGAGCGGCAAAGGTTAGTATCGATGGCTATGTCGCTCACAAAACGACTCTTTGTTTCCACAAGCGTTGTGCTCGGCCTATTCTTGCTAATGGCTGGGGTGATTCTGGATCAGGCATTTTCTATTAGTCTCGATAATGTCGTTCGGGAGAGATTACGTCTTCACACTTATAACATGTTGGCTCTCGCGGATAATGACAACGGCTTCATCTCGTTGCCAAAACATCTGGCAGAAAAACGGTTTAATTCCGTCGGTGGTTCACTACTTGGATTTGTCACTGATTTTGATAATAGGGAATCCTGGCGAAGTGTTTCAGCAGCTGGGAAGCGCTTTGACTTACCACATCCAGCAGAAGGTGAATGGCTTTTTGGGCAGGTACATGATGAAGGCGGGCAATCTTATTATGTCTCCAGTTTCAGTACGACATGGCCTGACTCGAATGGAAAGAAGAGCATCTTCGTGTTTATAGTGATGGAGGATCTAGAGTTTTACGCCGGAGACATGTCTGAGTATCGATTTTTTGTCGGCGTGGCATTGACAACACTCGGCTTAATCCTAATTTTGATGCAAATTATCATTTTACGATGGGGGCTCATTCCGTTACGCAGTCTAGTCACGGATGTGATTGAAATGAATAAAGGTCATCGCGAATCCTTGGAAGGGGACTACTCAATGGACCTATATCCACTTACGAGTAACTTGAATTTATTGATCGAGAACGAGCGACGACAACGAGAAAGATATCGCGAGCGAATGGCAGACTTATCACACAGCTTAAAAACCCCTTTGTCTGTACTACGAGCAATTGAAGTAGATATTGATCAATCCGGGCAACCTATCCTGCGCCAGGAAATTGTCGATACAGTGGAACGGCAGGTCGGTCGAATGAGCGATATCATTGACTACCAACTACAGCGCGCTGTCGCTTCAGATCAGAAAATTAGTTTTCTGGCAATTCCTCTCGCAAGTGAAGTGGGACTAATTATTCGAGCATTGGACAAAGTGTATGCAGGAAATGAAATAGGCGCAACAATCAATATATCCGAAGAACTGTGTGTTTACGCTGACGAAAACGATGTTGCTGAGGTGCTGGGAAATCTACTCGACAATGCCTATAAATATGCTAGTGAGCAGGTCAAGATAGTAGCAAATAAATTGGTGGGAGCTGATGGAGAAACTAGCATAGTGATCTGTGTAGAGGATGACGGTGTTGGTATCCCCTTATCGCAACAGGCGGATATCTTACAACGTGGCATTCGACTTGATTCCAGTCGGGAGGGTCAAGGTTTTGGGTTGGCCATCGCAGCTGAAATTATTAGTACTTATAACAGGAAAATCTCGGTGGCAGATTCAGCGCTCGGTGGTGCCAAATTTACCTTCGAATTTCCTGCAAAATAGAGATGGAGACCTAATACTATGAAAAAGCCGGTGGAATTTCGATTCCTGTTACTGTTTATCTTGGGGCTTTCTTTGGGTGCTTGCTCAAATGTTACTATCAGACCAGACGGTGGTGTAAAAGAAACGACATATCCTACCTACATAGATAGTAAACCTTTTTTTCTCTTTGGCCTTATTGGCTCTCATAAAGTCGATGTTAACGAAGTATGCGAAGGGGCTGAAGTTCTCCAAATGCAAACTGTCAGTACTATGAATGATTATCTGCTTGGGTTCGTGACCTGGTTTATCTACTCACCTAGAACGGCAAAGGTATGGTGTGGAGAATGAGGAAAGCAATTATAGTAGCTTTACTGTTGATTCTCTCCAGCTGCGGAACGATAAAATTTGTTCAGTACGAGCAACCGGGAGAGCATAAGACGACTAAACGCTGGCATCATGCGGCCCTCAATGGCCTGGTGGAGCTGAGCCCGCCTCTGGATGTTCGGCAGGTCTGTGGCAATAAAGCTTGGACTAATATTACTACCGAGCGAACTTTCGCCAATATCTTCGTTGGTGCTTTTATGCCAAGTACTCCTTATGTCGCTCTTTATGTGCCATGGACAAATAAAGTGGAGTGTTTTGAGAGCCCAAAAGAAACAGAAAATTAGTACCCAAGCAATATCAAGCCCTTAATATTCAGTTAACGTTTAGTTAAGTTTATGTTTATTCCTCCTCTATACAGCCCTGTGTGTCAACCTGATCCCAGACACTCACTGTTTGAGATAACATAGTTTTCAGGGTAATGATTCAGGACTTATTGAAATGCCAAAACCTCCTTCAAAAACCAATAGTACCCAGGTGACACCG